>Ga0315913_1009874_pt1 | contig 11106 bp, 3 predicted proteins | sample MpolsnodulesMG_FD_207736 | JGI IMG/M metagenome (GOLD analysis project Ga0315913, IMG submission 207736) | Medicago polymorpha root nodule microbial communities from Los Angeles, California, United States - small nodules | ecosystem: Host-associated > Plants > Roots > Nodule | place: USA... | reverse complement strand
TGGTACCTTTAGGACATAGAAAATTTATCAATCATAATATCTGTCATTGTTTCAAATACCTCTGAGAAAGTAAAAACCTACATTTAACTTTACTCGTAGAAGTGTATCTCCCTATAGGACTGACAATCCTAAACACTGAACCGTGTAGAAACTCTGTGTAAGGTTGCAACTAACAGCTAGAGGGCAATGAACTCAGACCTCTAAGAGAGCAAGACCCCACACATACAAACACGTGTGATAAGTAGGTGTAACTTGACAGTTCGTATGTAGTAAAACCCCACGAACTCATCACTTTTAGAGAATACTCTTAATAACCCTAAATAATGCTTGACTATTACTTTAATTTTAATCCAACAAACGAATAAGTTTCAAACAGAATAAGTTGCAAACCCCTATCTTTAATTTTATTTGTTTTATTTATTTTAACCGTTTCTAAATAAGTAATGAGAATTGTCTAGTTGGAATGACAATCCTTGTTGATATGATACTCTACTTACTTTTTATTATTTGGTAAACAATTTTGTACACTTGTCTAAATCGAGCATCAAGTTTTTGGCGCTGTTGTTGGGGATTGTTGATATTTTTGGCGAAGCAATTTAAATTACTTATCGGTAATTATCGTTTAAATTTTTGCATTTTTTTTGTCATTTATTTTCATTTTTATTATTCCAAAAATACCAAAAAAATGTCCTTATTGAGTCATTAGTAAGGGTCTAGATTAGTTATTATTAGGTGGTTTATTTTTCTTTAGTTATTACTAACCGTAGAATTTTTTATTTTAGCGTTGTTTATTTTTTTATTTTGTCATATCTGTTTTAATTTTCTGTTTAGTATTAAACATTTTTTGAACGACAATCTATGTGGATAAGATTGTTTACTTTCACTTTATTATTTAATAAACGATTTAATACATTTACTTAAATCCGACCATCAATCTAAAAGTCCAATATATATGATCTCATAACAATGCACATAAATTTATTAAAGATTTTGTACTCTTACAAATTATAATTTTTTTTTAGAGATAACAAATTATAACATCATATTGGTCATTGCCTACATTTTGTTTTATTAGTTAATGCTCCATAACTTTCTCTTGACACTATGTCATTCTTCATGGTACTTAGAGCATCCACAATGGTAATACGCTAATAGAGACTCTTTTAATGAACTCCATATGTACAATTCATTTATTTATAATTTTTTAAAAGTTCCTATTAAAAACTCAATGACTCCAATTACAATAGACTAATAGGGACTCCAATGAAAAATGTTTAAATAGATCCCACTAACTTTATATCATTATACAAAAGTAATTTATTTATTAAATTATAAATTACCTTATAAAATATTACTTCTTTTGAAAATGGAACCAACTCATACATATTTTATTACTTCTTTTAAACGTGGACCCGTTATAGAGAGAGAGAGAGATATCTTATATAGTTGCATGTTACTTAATATGTACTTTTTTTTTCTTCCTCCAATAAGGTGTCATTAACATGCAGTGGTCATTGTCAAGTAATGAACCACCATTAGAGATGCTCTTAGGATACTCTATACTTTTTTTTAACCCACCTATCATAAATAAAATCATAAATAATTGAACAACTTTTATTTGAAGCAAGTTATGAATCATTTGTTGATAAGGATCATCTTTTTTTTTTATTTGGAAAATAATTTTATAATTATTAAAGAATAGAATATAAATAAGTTAATTTATTTTAATATATTTATCAACTTTTTATACATGGCTATATATAAGTAGAAAAGGAAATTTATTAAAAAAAAAAGTAGAAAAGGTTACTCAACACTTTTAGAAGGTAGTAAAAAAATTAATTATTTAAAAAAACTACTTTTGACCAAAAATAAAATAAACTTCCTTTCATAAAAAAAAACTATTTACATATAATAATTGTCTTGTAGTAAGGAGAGACTGTATGTTTTTCACTTTTGACACATAGTTTACATTTATTTATGTGTATAGAAATTTTGATTTATTTATGTGTGTATATAAATTTTAATCATAGGTGGATAATTTGTTTCTGAAATTAGGTAAGATTGAATGAGAGTAGTCGTAGATGTTTTCACTTTTAATTTTAGTAAATCTAAACCATTTATTTAATTTAATAGTGTTTGTTTTGTGTTCCATCGGTGATGGACTTAATTGAACTCTCACCCTAGTATCCACCATATTGTAGGTAGTGGAATAACCGCGATTGAATGTGTCAAAGAACAATCTAGTATCATGGTTTGCAACTTAGCATACGATATAATTGGAGTAATTTATTTTGCACATTCTCTAAGACATTATTTTTTTCATTTTTGCATTCAGAGATTTTTTTGAAGGAATTTTTGCATCCAGAGATAAGAGCTTAAATTTACGATGAAGGAAAATACTACTTCACGTCGTTTGATAACAGAAGGACTTGATAATTGATAGCCAAAACTGAATATCATGCGATGTAAATCATGTTTGATATAAATATATCTATGACCCGATTAAAGGAGATGACGATGTCAATGTAAAGTTGAATAGGCTGTATATATAAATATAATTTTGGAAAAATAGGACTTGGCTCTAGGGATTGTTGCTTCTGGTAGTCCCACTTATTTGGAAAGCTTCCAACATCACAAAAATGCCTCACATCGTCGTTCTTGTTGGAACTCTAACCTTTTTCATCCTTTGTGAAACAAAATTACCTTCAAAGAGTGACCACTGCATCAAGGAATGATTCATCAGAGAAGATGATAGAGGTGCGAGCACGACACCCCGATTTCAATTGACAATATCTCATATGTATTCTATCTCCGATCTGGCTGCGAGGCAACACTATGATGATGAGGACATCACCTTTCTAGATGCCGAGTTTGGATGGGTTGGAGGCGATTATGCCGAGAAAAAGATGTGGCATGAGAACTTTTACCGGGCCCCACGGTGGGCGCCATATGTACTTGTGGTAGATCAAGATAATATGGTGATTTAGATGTGAGTTCGACATGGGTTCCCGGTCCTACGTATCCCTAAGGTCTTAGAGAATCAGAGCTATGTAGTTCTAGTTTAGCAGTTTGGAACCTAGCTTTTACTACTTGAGCGAGGGGATATTTATAGAAGTGGCAGACAACCTCTTTTCCCATTGTTACGGGAGCCTATTTCTCTGATATCTCTTGTGTTTGTTACATGAGTTGGTGTGGTTGTTCCTATCCAATAAATAGTGGCGACTTGATTTATTCTTATTTGACAATTGCGGGCAAGGTTATTACCCTTTAAGGATATGCCGATCCACCACCCCTAAACACGAGGTCGGTAGGGCGAAGTAATTAAGTTTTGTTATGACAAGTTTCAACAGGCTTAGTCGCCCCTTAAGACTATGTTTCTTATGATGGTGGAGAGTTCGACTTTAGAAGTTAGACACATAATACTAGTTCACACAAGAAATCAATGCAACTTAAAATACATCAAATATTCATGTGCAATTATAGATAGATAGAGTCGCCAGATTATAGAGAGATACCTCTATTTTCTAATTTCCTAGTGGACTTTGACCAAAAAGTCAAGATGAGTACTTTATTAGAAGAAGGTTACACCAAGCTCGGAGACATCAAGTTTGTATTTAATAAAATTTGTCAACCATAAGGTTACAACCGGACTCGTTTTTTGCCTTCATGAAATTCTAGATAGTAAGGCAGCCAATACACTTGGCTAACATTTTTTAACATCTAACATTTCACATAAGGAAAAAAAAAAAATTTCACTCGAAGAAAATGAACAATTGACTAGTATTAATATATACAAAAACAAAATAGCTATGTTTTAGCAGAGGGGACGATCAATAAAGTCTAGCTTGTCCATGTGATTCTGTCTTATTTCAATTTACAAATGGTAACAAATATAAGACATGAATTTGATAACAAGTGTCTTAAGACAAAAAAGATATAGAATATATATAGAATAGTTTAAATTAATAAAATAGTTAAACATAATGGAAAGAGTTATAAGGATTCGACTCCTTAAAAGTATGGTTAAAAGTTTGATTTTTAAACATGGCGACTATCCCTTTGGTCCTTGTTGAACAGGTCAAATTACATTCTTTTTTATAGTTAAGATCGAAACAAGTCAACTTTGCATATAGTTATCATGAGTTGTGGCAAAATCCCACCTTGTGTATGGGTCTCCACTTGTAACTCGTTTTATTTTTGGCGGTGGTTACTTGATGTAACTACCTTGTTCTTGTAAATACCTTGGTTGGTTTGTCCTTTGCACACCTTGTGCGGGGTGAATCACTGTTGTTAATATATCTCATTTTAGTTTGTTCAAAAAAAAAAATCTGATTGAGAGTGGAAACTCATCTTATGTGTTTCATAGATTCTTCGACGGAGATTAGTCACTGTTAAATAGCTGTGTAAACTTCGTACCAATATCATGTAACTCAAATATATAAAAGAGTTATGTTTAATTTTGTTAAAGGGGTGATTTTAATATTGTATATACTTTAAATAAATTCAAAATTAGCAAAGAATGATATTAGAATCATAAAGATAAATCTAAATGAATGTAAAAAAAACATATTATGATAAATATATTTATAATTAATTTTAAAATATATACAATTTTATTATAAGAATAATTTTATCCTTTTTATTATTTACAAATTTTAAAATACCGATTTTTTTACACTCAGTATCCCATGAAATTGTTAGCGCGTGATAGATCCGAGTCTAAGATCTACAAAGGATTACACTCATAAGTCTTAAAATACACCACCAAATCAACACACCAAGTTAAAATGATAAAAAAAAATAATATTGAAATTAAAAAAATAAAATAAAAACTTAAATTTTTGAAATAAAGTAACTTAAATTTAATATTAACAATTATAGAAATATAGTTTTTTTTTGGTTTAAAAATTATTTTAAGAAACAAATTATATTTTTTCCGGCAAAAGTAAACGGTTGTGAGTTCAGGACACGAAAACTAAAAATCACGCGGGAAACAAATAGCTTGCGTATCCGCAAAAATAGCAAGAGTTATAAAATGCGGAACAATACCAAAAACTCCAATAAAGCTCGAGATAAGCCAAATTTAGTTAGTCCGTTCGCCAATTAATTGATTTCTTACAACGAGTAACACCATGCGATGATTCTATCTCAACTGAAAAAGGACATAATTTACGAAACCAATTGACAACAATTTCGTAGATTTTTTTTTTCTTTTGGTAGAAAAACCAATTGGAATTTAAATATAATATAAATTTTCATTTTTTTTCATCTAAAAAATATTCATACCCTAAAAGATATTATTTATTTGTTACAATCATTTAGCAAGAAACACATGAATAAAAGAATTTATGATGTTTATATTGCTTACCCTTTTTATTCGCGTCTCTTATCTCACATGTCTCAATGATAACGTGGACATCAAATCCACATGACCCATACATTTTAGATCATATACATGCCACATATCCATATGATACATACATACATAAATGTTCCATACATCATGCCGTGATTGTGATGATGTAATAATGATCTATTTTTCTTTTTTTATCTTTAAGCCAATTGACAAATCACTGCCCAAAATTTAGGATATCCCAATTCATTTGCGCGTTGTTCAGTTCAACAATATCGACATTATCAGTTGAAGGTAGATAACATGTGACTATGTAGGTGCCGTCTCGTTTAACAATATTGACATTGTCAGTTGAACTAGATTTACGGATACATGGATGGATGGTGTGATGATGTATGTATGGATGGATGATACATGTGAAAGGACAGACAGGCCACAAAGAAGAATAAGATTTGACTTGTTTTGAGAAGACAGAGTGTGTATATGTGTGCAAGTGTTATGTTACATTACAAAACACAACAACGAGAAGAAGAAGAACCAAAAAGCGAAATAATAAATAAAAATTAAAAAATAAATAAATAAATAAACCAGATCCAATTTATTTTCACGTCCGCAACACACATATAACTTTCTCTCTCTATATCTCTCTCTACTTTCTCTCTCTAAAAAAAAAACTCTCCGAGATAATAACAGAACCATAGGGTCCATTTTTCACTTCTAAGAAGAAGAAGAGAAAAAAAAACAAACCCTAGAAAAATCTCAAACTCTTCTTCATTCTTCAATATTCTTCTTCATCTTCAACACAATTCAAATTTCATCGTTTTTCTCTTCAATTTCAACTTCTGGTAAGTCTTCTCCGGTTCAACTCAACCGAGTCATGGATCGTTGAATTTAACTCGATCTTTTGCTGATACTATTATAGTTTCATTGTTTTTATGAACTCAGCATTTTTTTTAATTTATTAGTTTATTTTTTTACGTTTTATTTGTAATTGAGCTTAGTATTAAGCTAATTTTTGGACTAATAGTTGATTTGGTATTATCTCATAATAATTTTTTTTAAGGTTTTGTTATTTTTTTTTAATTTGGTTTATGATGTTAATATATTTTTAATTAGGTTTATTATGTAGTGATTTTTTGGAATTTTGTTGATGATTTGGATCTGTATTTTTTCGTGCAGGGATTCATTTTGAAGTTGTTTGAAGATTGAACATTTTACTGGCGATATAGTGTAATTTAAGGACTTTAGGTTAAGATATTTTTTTTCTCTCTTTTTGGGAATTTTTGTGAAGTGTTTTTTTATTATATATAACTTGGGTCAAGTTATGTTTAGTGAATTTAGTTAATTTTTGTTGTTGTGTTTAGTGTTGGTGAGTGATTGTTTGTTTGTTTAGAATGGTGCCACCGGGACCGCCGACTCCGATTGGTGGTTCCCAGTCTGTTTCGCCGTCGCTTATGAGATCAAATTCGGGGATGATGGGAGGTCAAGGAGGACAACCTTCTTTTCCGTCGTTGGTTTCGCAGAGGAATCAGTTTAATAACATGAACAACATGAATAACATGAATATGTTGGGGAACATGTCTAATGTTGCTTCCATGATGAATCAGTCTTTTTCAAATGGGATTCCGAACTCGGGGATGTCTGGAATGGGAAGTGGTCAGAGGGGTGGTATGGATGCTGGGGCGGAGCAGGACCCATTGTCTGGTGTTGGGAATGGAATGGGATTTGGTAATCAGTCGTCGTCGTTTGGACAATCGAATGTTGCTAACCCTGGTTCGTCTGGTCAAGGACAAGGCCAAGGTCAGCAATTTTCGAACCCTTCAGGGAATCAGTTGTTGTCCGATCAACAACATACGCAACAGCTTGACGTTCAAAATTTCCAACATGGTCAGCAGCAGTCAGCACAGCAGTTTTCGGCTCCAATGAACACTCAACAACACCAACAGCATCAGCAGAACCAGCAGCATTTTCAATCAATGCGAGGAGGGATAGGTGGTATCGGACCTGTGAAGATGGAACCACAGGGAAACAACGATCAGTTTGGGCAGCATCAGTTGTCGTCGCTGAGGGGTCTTGCTCAGGTGAAAATGGAACCGCAACAACTTCAAACAATGAGAGGTATGTCGGCTGTAAAAATGGAGCCCCAACATAATGATCAGCCATTTTTGCATCAACAGCAGCAACAGCAACAGCAACAACAACAACAACTCCTCCATATGTCGAGGCAAACCTCTCAGGCTACTGCTGCTCAGATGAATCTTTTGCAACAACAGAGGATTTTGCAATTCCAACAGCAGCAACAACTCTTAAAATCAATGCCTCCGCAGCAACGGTCCCAGCTTCCCCAGCAGTTTCAACAGCAGAATATGCCAGTAAGGTCTCCTGCGAAACCAGCATATGAACCTGGAATGTGTGCTAGGCGGCTGACACATTACATGTATCAGCAACAACATAGACCTGAAGTAATAATTATTCTTGCGATTTTTTTTTTCCTTTTAAATATGTATATTATATTATACATCATCATACCTTACCATATCAATATACATTTGCACTTGATTTTATGTAGGATAACAACATTGAATTCTGGAGGAAATTTGTTGCCGAGTATTTTGCTCCAAATGCCAAAAAGAAGTGGTGTGTTTCCATGTATGGAAGTGGAAGACAAACAACTGGAGTTTTCCCTCAGGTCTGTTGCAAAATTACACCATATTTAAATGCTTGTATAGCCACATTTAAGTTAGTATCTTGATTATTGAATGATATTCATTGTTCGATCCCTACTGTACTCATTTATAGCGTCTTCCAGTGTTGTTAAATATCGGCCATGGTGGATATCGGTGGCGGATTTTTTAAAACCAATATGGCCAATTTGTGAAGGATGGCATTGCCATACTCGAATATGGCAGCGCCATATGTCGAATGGTATGTCAGATTTTTGGCTTTCCGTCATGGTCCGCCATCGATAACATTGGTGCAGTCTTCGTTTTCATTTTATGATTTCCGTAATGTAATATCTCAAACAGCTATTGTTTCAAATATTCTATTAGGTTCATGAAATCAAGCATTAATTCAAGATAACTTATTGATTTTTGAAATATTTTCAGGACATATGGCACTGCGAAATATGTAATCGCAAACCTGGCCGTGGGTTTGGTAAGTTCTTTATGTTGTTTTTTCCGGTTGTGGTTATTTAACATCTAAATATTGATGTTATAAACTTTTCAAACTCGTTGGTGTTTAAACACACGAAATTACTGTATTACCTATTTTTGAAATTTTCAACATGTTTTCAGAGGCAACTGCCGAGGTTCTTCCAAGGCTTTTCAAAATAAAGTATGAAAGCGGTACTTTAGAAGAGCTACTGTATGTTGACATGCCTCGTGAATATCATAATTCCTCTGGCCAAATTGTTCTAGATTATGCCAAAGCAATCCAAGAAAGTGTTTTTGAGCAACTTCGCGTTGTTCGGGACGGTCAACTTCGAATAGTTTTCTCTCCAGATCTGAAGGTTATGGATAAGAATAATTATTTTAAGCTTTTAACCGAACTTGAGTTAACATTGTTTTTGATAGTATCTTTATATCCGACAGGATTTTAGTTGACATTCTTTTGTTCATTCTTTCATTTGCAGATATGCTCTTGGGAGTTTTGTGCTCGGCGTCATGAAGAGCTCATCCCTAGAAGATTGTTAATTCCTCAGGTTGCTGATTAGATACTTTCTTTATATTCTGATCTTCTATCAAATATCAATACATGCTCCTAGATATTATGCTATGATGGTTTTCCTTTATTTTGATAGTTATATGAATTTTGTATCTTTGTTTTATATGACCAATGTTATCAAAATTGCCATGATTTTACAATCCTACTCCCCTGGACCTAGTCAGATTGCATGCTGAATACTAGCTTTCTAGTAAGATCTCAAGCGAAACCGTGACTTTAAGTGTTCGCTGCCGTACCCAAATGTCTATCTGTGTCGCGAATTTTTGTCTCTTGCATCTTGTATATCTCAGTGTAGTCGTCTCAATTAAGTTTAAATAAGTAAAGAACCATGACTTATTTTAAAATATTCCCTAATTATTTTAAATGAATTTTAATATTTTCTTTGTAAAATTAATTAATTTTTAATTAAATTTTTCTCAATTAAAAGTAATTTTCTTATTTCCTTAAATCAACTATTTTAAATGGAAAAGTTAGTTTATTTGATGTACGTGTGTCATTTTTCATTTTGGTAGTATCCTACGATCCTTGTTACAATCCTATGTTTTACAATCTTGCAACTCCCTCTCGATCCTATGTAATTATTTTGAAAGGATCTTATGATCTTTGTTGCAATCTTATGTTTTACGGTCTGGCTATCCCCCTCCCGATCCTAAGAAAGATCTCAATCTTGACAACATTGCATATGACTGTAGCTGTATAGCATGATTTCATATGGTAATCTACATGCCAGCCACCACCCATACATTGTTGGTTGCTAGTTAATATTATTTGCTAATAATGGCTTATAAAGATTTTAACAGATTAATACTTACGAAATTAAATTGTTGTTTACAATAAAGTGTGTTATACATTATTGATTATCTATGCTTATATTAATTCGCGTATCAGGTTAGTCAGCTTGGAGCAGTTGCTCAAAAATATCAGGCATGTACACAAAATGCAGCAGCCAATCAATCTGTTCCAGAGTTACAAAATAATTGCAATCTGTGAGTCGATATTTCCATATATTTTATGTTCTTAATCTTATTTATGATCTGGAGTTTTTTTTTCTTAATTATCTAATTGTGAAACTATTATGATAGCCAACACCACTGTTCTTTAAAACTCAAAGGTTTTGTTTGTTAATTTTTTTTTTTTTTTGGGATAATGGATTGGGCCTCGTTAATTATCTTGCAATTTCTTTACTTGAAAGTTTTCCGAGTTGGGATTTTAAATTTATTTCACTGTAATTGTCTTCTAAATTTGTTTAATCTGTTCTGTTGTTTTGTCAACCCTTCTTTTTGGGCCTTCTTGAATTTGTATATAGATTTCATAGTGATGCGTCACAGTAGTTTCTAATGAAATCTTATTTTCAATTTGTTAATAAATTAATTAACTTGATGAAAGAATAACTTTGGCTTGTTGCATGTTCAAATGCTGCTGATTTCCGATTTTTTACTCTTGGATATGATATAAACATTTCTCTTTTCCTTGTTGTTTAAAATTTCTATACCGAGAGTTTTTTATTTGTGTTATCCCGCCATGACACATTTCCTAAACTGATAATTTAGTTTTTTGATTTGCAACCTTTTTTATTTTATGTGAAAAACTGATTTTTTTATTTTTTTTACGGAACTGAGCTGTTTCTTGGGAATATGCATCTTCGCATTTTTCTTTTTATTTCCAAATATAATTTTGGTTCTGGGTTTTATTGGAACTTCTACACCCCAGGTATCACCGTTGTTATGATAATGGCATCTGTGTGACTGTGTGTTTGCATGTTAGGTCTCATCATGTATATTGGGCCTCAGCGACTTGTGTTGCGTGCTCTGATGCATTCTCTTCCCATTTGATTGAGCTACTTTTTCATGATCTGTGTGTTCTAAATTAGCTTCACTTGTTTTTAGAATTCTCCCTTTTTGTTTGTCTAATTTTACACGCTCCATTGCCTCCTTTTCAGGTTTGTTGCATCAGCCCGTCAGCTGGCAAAAGCCTTAGAAGTTCCTTTGGTTAATGATTTAGGATATACAAAGAGATATGTGCGGTGT
>Ga0315913_1009871_pt1 | contig 11107 bp, 7 predicted proteins | sample MpolsnodulesMG_FD_207736 | JGI IMG/M metagenome (GOLD analysis project Ga0315913, IMG submission 207736) | Medicago polymorpha root nodule microbial communities from Los Angeles, California, United States - small nodules | ecosystem: Host-associated > Plants > Roots > Nodule | place: USA... | reverse complement strand
ATATATATATAGATATATATATATATATATAGAATATTCACTTAATTTCATTTTTATTTATATTATATAACTCTATATTTTCCTCTTAAAAATCTATATTACTTATTTTTCTCGCAAAATATAATTATTGTAGTTTAAGTTCGTGTAATATTATCTCCTCCTAAAAAAAGTTTATGTAATATTAACCTATTTGGGTTTGGCCTACTGGTTGGTTTGGGATCTTAGAGTGAGCTCCTATCAAGGTCTCAGGTTTGGTTCCCTTGATGCCAATTTCGGTTGACAAGTCTATACAGGATTTGTCCTGTATTTAAATGTGGCCTCCGCAAATGGACGGTGGGAGTAGTCCCCTCAGATTAGTCGATTCTTGGATCAGATATCGAGTTTAAAAATAAAAGTTTATGTAATATTTATTGTGACTAAAGACTCAATTTGATCCTTACAATTTTCTTGCTGTTCAATTCAGTCCTTGACAACAAATCATACTCAACATTAGAGGGTTGGAAGGCAGGTGAAGTAAAGAAGGTTAAAGACTTGATTATGTCTAACCATCTTGACTTTTTCGCAAAATTTTATGTCTTTTATGAACTTCAAGGGGTTTTTCTCTTACTTGATTTCCTTTTTTCAAGACTACATGCATCATTGCAAGATCAATTTTTAATGGGAAATATTAACGAGTGTTTCTGAGACACTCTTTAAGCACCCAAAGTGGTAAGTTTTTATAAAAAATTGTGCATTTATTGCATTGGAAATTGAAGTTTTTACTTTTTTTTAAAGAATGCTTAAAGAGTGCTCCGGGAACACTCGTTAACAAGACCCATTTTTAATATATGAAAAAGCACTTTTTGGTTCGATACCTGACATGTTAGTTGGACGCTAAGCAAATAAATACAAGTTGCAAAGTGGTGTAAGTACAAGTATCCACGAAAGATAGGAGGCCTATAGCTCTATGCAAAGTGGTGTCCAAAATTGGTACTAAAGCAGGTTTGGTACCCGATAGATCTATCCTGGATAATGTTATGGCAACTATTAAAATAATTCACAATATGAAATTCAAGGTAAAAGGGACACTAGGAGATGTGGCTTTTAAACTTGATATAAGTAAGGCCTATGACATAATTGATTGGAATTACCTCAGAGGGGTGATGATGGAAATGGGATTTTCTATGCAATGGATAAATTGGATCATGATGTGTGCTGAAATTGTTGATTATATTAATGTTCTTGTCAATGAAAATGTAGCATGACATATCATACGAGCAATATGGCTGAGATAAGAAGATCCATTGTCTCCTTATTTATTCATCACGTGTGTAGAGGATCTATATATACTTATAAGGAAAGGTGAAGGTGATGGAGTCGTAAATGGGGTGAAAATATGCAACAACACTCCTATCATAACTCACTTTTATTTGCAGACAACCGATTTGTCTTTTTCATAGCTAATAGCAACCAAGTTTTGAAGATGAAGAGACCATTCTAGAAACCTATTAAAGAGCTTTGGGTCAGGTTGTGAATCTCCAAAAATAAAATAAAAATTGCAGCAGGAATGTTGTTCAGGCAGAACACGATAATATTGCAAACATTCTTGGTGTCAAGGCAGTTTTGGGAACCGAAAAATATTTGGGGCTCCCTTCTATAATAAATGTTTACTTTTATCAAAGACAGAATCTGGAAGAAAATGTCTTTCGAAGGCAGGGCGTGAGGCGTTGATCAAACCAGTCCTCCAAGCTATCCCAACCTATTTTTTGAGTCTTTTCACACTTACAGCTTCTCTTTGTGATGAAACTGAGAAGATGATGAATGTTTTCTGGTGGAGTTATTCGTGTGTGAGTGAAGGGTATCTGATGGTTGTCTTAGGATAAACTTTCTATGCATAAGAAGGATGGAGGTATGAGTTTTATGGGTCTGTCTACTTTTAATCTTGCTTTGATAGGAAAATAGGGTTGGCGGATTATGACTAAGCCAAATTTTCTTATCGGAAACTTTATAAAGCAAAGTATTATCCTAGATGCAATTTCCCTAAAGCAACCTTAGGTCATAAGCCTAGTTTTGTTTAGAGAAGTATGTGCAAGTCTAAATTCATTCTTAAGGCGGAAAGTCGTTGGTGTATTGGAGATGGTGATTCTTTTCTAGTTTGGTATAATAATTGGATCTTGGATGGTAGCTATATTATTCCATAATATGATGGACCTTTGCCTTTTACTGATTTGTGTGTTTCAAACTGTATGCTACCGAATTACAAAGGTTGGAACATTCCTTTTCTAAATTATATTTTTTTTATCAACATATTGTTTCTCCTATTCAAAATACACCTTTTCTACCCATTTGTCAAGGAAGGTAAATTGATTTGGAGGAGAGAAGAAAATGGTGAGTACTCAGTATGTAGTGCTTATCGATTGCGTATATAGAAACTACTTGATACAAGCCATTTTAAAGTGAGTCGTCGGTGGGACTTATCTGGAGACTCAAAATTCTCCCTAAAGTTAAGAATTGCATATGACACATCTACATGAATTGCCTCCTAACTCGGATGAGACTTCGGGGTAAAGGGGTAAATTGTCCAACAAATTGTGCTTTATGTGAGAATAATTAACAAGATAGTTTGCATTTGTTTTTCAATTGCCCAAGTAGTCGTAATGTGTGGAGTATGTGCCCAACTTATAATACGATTAGCACGATTATTAATAAGGGGCTTTATGGCCCAACTTTAATTTTTAAGCTCCTATAGGTTTTATCACATGAAGATGTTGCACTTTCATGTTTTGTGGAGTATCCGGAAACAAAGGAATAATAAAATCAAGAATGATGTTATTAATGCACAATCTTTTGTGGTAGAAAGGGCCAAATCTTTACTCTTTGATTGGAAAGCAGCGCAGGAGGTAAGTCACGTTAGAATTAGGGGCATGTAGACATTCATATTGGAGAAGAACTTGGTATATTATCGGCTCTAGAATGGGTGCATGAACTCAATTTATGACACGTTAACTTCGAGCTCAATTCTAAAAAAGTGGTAGATAGTTTTTTTTGTCCCGCAAGCACGATGTAACTGAATTAAGGGCTATTATTGATATTTGTAGAGCTCTTTTTGGTCATATTTATGAAAACTCCAATGTAGAGTTTAGAAGGAGACAAGCAAATGAGGTTTGTCCAGAATTAGCTAAGGCGGTCACATTATCAGCTAGTTTACAAATTTTGGTTGACGTAGCAAATTGTATTGAACATATTTTAAGTAATGATTAAGTCAGGTCCTTTTCCTTAAAAAAAAATCATTACTAATGTATATGTCTTTCCACTTTTTCCATGAAAATAATGGAAGTTATAGGTTTAACTAATTATTTTAAAAATTGAGTCATTTAATTAGTAAGAAGTGGTATAATGTAAAAAACTAAGCAAAGGATAAAATTGGAAGAAAAAAATGAAGAGATATGAATTTTGGAATATAATATGATCAATCACTTTTGAAAAATAAGATTAAAATATGCTCTTGTTATAGTGTTACATGATATTATAAAAATGATAAAGTAGTAATTGGAAAAGTTTAAATGAAGGGGGTTGAGGGAATGGTGAGGTGTGGAAGTGGCGTAGGAGATTGTTCGTTTTGGAGGAGGAGATGTCGGGGAGTGTGTTGAGCGGTTAACTTCAATTGTGTTGTAGGTTGGTGTCGGGGGTTGTTGGGTTTGGAAATTGCAATCATCCAAATGTTATACGGTTAGCAGTACTTATAACAACTTGATTATAGTTGAAGACACAACTTTTCCAGCTAATAATCAGGGTTTGTGGTTAAAAGTGGTTAACCGCTTAAAGTTAAGACTAAGGGCAACTTGGTCAAGAGACATAATATTGATACAAGGGATCAAAGTTGTTCGACAAGTTATGATGACGAAGGCTTTTCAAGGTAATGTTTAGGACCGTTTTTTTGCAGTTTGGTTATTTAGGGTTTTTTTTTGAAAAATGATCGTTTAACACTTAATATTATTTGGTTTTCTGTGTTGTGGCTCATTTGTAAAGAGAGAAATAGACGAATTTTTCAACATGAGAAATAGCGACCGCAGTCTTTAAGTGAAAATGTTAAGCTTCGGTTTCGATTTTGATTACTAGTTTTGGAGGCTTAATCCTATCCCATGCTTAACTGTTGGAACTTAGCGTGTTTTCTCTCTCGTGGGTTGCCTTTTTTATTTTAACTATACTCTTTTAAATAAATCTCTCTCTCTCTCTCTCTCCCCTATGGAATAAAAGAACCAAATTATTTTTGGTTCAAAGTATTATTTTCGTAGGTCATTATAGATCTATCTTGTTTTATTTATATCTGAAGTTCTGCAAGTCCGATTGAGGTGATCTTTGAAGCGATGAAAAAGTTACAAAATTATCTACATTTTATATGTATGATTCAGGAGAAAAATCAACGTTTATCAAGGTGTAAATAAAATGAGATTAAAGTTGAGGATGTGATTAAATTAAAGAGCTGAGGCAAGAGAAGTGAAAAGCAATTAATTTAAGAAATTAAAGAGCATGATTAGGAGTAAAGAGGGAGCTGCAAATTGTCAAAATGTAACCGTCAACAATTATGCAGCCAACACAAGCATCAATTAAGCCACCCTAAATCAAAACCAACTAAATTGAATTTTTTGTTTTGTTTGCATTAATCAGCCACCAAAACATTGTAATTTGTGGCTGCATTTCCTTTCATTTTCTAAGAGTTTTAGAATCAAAATCATCATGTAATAAGCCCATATAAATACAATACGAAAATGATATGTAAGACAAATAAATTTTGATAAAAAATCTGTTTATGTGAATTTGGGAGCTTTGTTTCTTTTTAGTTCTAGAATGAATCATGCTTTGATCTTATCACGAAACCACGTTTCTTGTGGCGATCCTCCACCATACTAAACATCCTCCTTGAATTGGGAAATTGAATTGGCTTCCAACACTGTCCATTTTCATTGTTTTTACTTTTTTGTTTCAAATTTCGTTCAACATAATCACAAAAATTCAAAATTACAACCCCCTTTTCCTTTATATCTCTCCACACACATATATAAAAGAGAATGTCATTTTCGTCCCGTGAGCATAGCTCAGTTGGTAGGACAATGCATTATTATATGCAGGGGCCGGAGTTCGAACCTTAGACACCCCACTTATTCACCTTATAAGGTAAATTCTAGCCACTAGGCTACCTTACCAAAAAAAAAATTGTCATTTTCGAATTCCTTTACTTTCTGTTTAATTAGATAAATCACCTTTAGGAGCAACTTCTTTATTTTCTTCTTCCTCTCTTTTTGATAAACAGAGCCTTGGATTTCAAGCAAAGTGATTAAAAATACAGCTTTTAATCTCAGCCATCATTTCTAATCCAAGGGTCCATATTTATTCTCATCATTCTCACATAAGTTATACATGCTCACTTGATATGCCCCCTATATATATAACATATCTTATTAAAAAAATAGATAATTGAAATAAAGAACCTAAAACAATATATGGAATTTAATAATAGTTGTTAAATAAGTAAATGATCCTTATTAATATTTAGAATTTTGTTTCTTGTCCCTATAAAATAAAACCACACTTTTTAGTCTCTTTAAAATTTTTCGTTAGCATTTCTAGTCCCTGTAAAATTTTCCACCAACATTTTTAGTCCCCGTAAAAAAAATTATGTCAACATTTTTGTTCCTAAAAAAGTAAAGGAAAATGTCACACGGACGAAAAAATGCGATTTTTTTTTGTAGTGACTAAAAATATAATTCTAAATATTTATAAGGATCATTTACTTAATTAACCTTAATTTTCATTATGCCATTAATTTATTAGGAATTCACACTACATGTGGCTTTTTTCATGACCTAGTAGGTATGCTTTGTTCAAATCTAAAAAAATTATCAGGATCAACCTTAGTTTTCACACTAACTAATCTTTCAAAATTTTCTTTAAAAAACTTTCTTCCATATGTTCTAGCAATGCCCATTTTTGTTACATTACTTGGACGATTGACACCAATATCATCATCCCTATAGTTGAGGAATGCCTCCCTTGGTGAATTTGAAACATAGGGTGTCATGAACTCATAAACTGACCTTGAAAAATTCACATGACGTTCAATATCTTGAGAAGATTCATTAATCCAATTATTATAGTACAAAATCAAGAACAAGTTCCCTGCTCTATGAGGAAATGGTGTTTCTGATGGCAATATTTCTTCCATCCTTCCACCATAAGGATTCCATTGCATAAGCAAAGTTTCACCTTCAATCATCAATTCCCATATACATTCTATAATTTCTTTTGGAATAGGTTTCTTCACATAATCTGATTGACCTTTGATATAAGTTGGTTGAGGATCTTTTGGTTCATCCAACAATACTTCAAGAGGAGTACCAATTGGCTTATCATACCAAAAAAGAGTGGAATTAACCCAAGGCATTGAAAAGCAATCACTTTTCTTCAAACCTAATTCAGGGAAACTTTCATTCACCAAAGGTAAAAGTCTTTCAATTGTCCCCAAAAATTGACCAATGAAACTAACTTGAACTACCTTTTGACCAATGTGAACAACATTAAACTGCAGTCTAATAAAAAGATCTTTATGCAATTTTGGTGCAATTATTTGCCATTTGTAAACAACATTAGTTACATCTTCATTCACATTCCTCCTCACATTAAACACAGTAACTTGTGGGGTTACTTGAACCAATTTGAGTTTCCAAGACAGAATAACACCAAAACTAGCACCACCACCACCTCTTAAAGCCCAAAAAAGATCTTCTCCCATTGATTTTCTATCAAGGATATTACCATTCACATCAACAATTTTTGCGTCAATAATATTATCAACAGAAAGACCAAATTTTCTCATCATATTTCCATATCCACCACCAGAAAAATGACCACCAGCCCCGACCGAAAAACAAACGCCGGATGGGAAAGCAAGAGAGTTATTTTTCTTTCCAATGGTATAATAAAGCTTTCCAAGTGTTGCACCTGATTCAACCCATGCAGTTTCTTCTTGTAAATTGACATCAATTGAATTGAGATGAAGCAAGTCAATTATAACAAAAGGCACGTCTGATACATATGAGAAACCTTCAAAGTCGTGGCCGCCACTTCGGATTCTCATCTGAATTTTGTTACTTTTGAGACATTGAATTGTTGCTTGGACATGAGAACTATCTTTTGCAATTATAATTGCCAAAGGTTTTGGTGTTGTTGTTGTTTTAAATCTCTTGTTTTGTATTTTCATGTTGAGGATGGTTGAGAATGAGATATTGTTTGGAGTGTAAATGATGTCAGACACAGAGGAATTCAAAGATTGAGAAAAACAATTGAGAAAATTTTGAAAGGATGATTGTGATGTTGTTGTTGAAATAGTCATGACGATTGTTAAAGTTGTCAAAAGAAAAGACAATTTTCCCATTGTTTCCATGCTATGATAGCAATGTGGTTTGTAATTTTTTGTGAATCTCTTTGTGCAACATTGCACTCTATATATAATTGATGCATCCTTTACTTTTATAAATTTAATATCTTAATAATATTTTTATTAGATAGACAAAATGACAATAGTTATTGAGAACTTACACAAACATATGGGGAAGTCGGGGTTTAAACCCCGATTGCGGCATCTAACTTAGTAATTTTGTCATTTTTTTCAGTTGAACTATGACTTGTAGACAAAATGACAATAATCACACACAAGTTAGGAAGTCGAGGTTCGAACCCCAATTACGGCATCAGGCCTAAATTTTTGATATTTTTACCGGTTGAACTAGGACTTATAGATATCTTAATAATATTTTGTATCTTTTAATGACGAAAGCAAAATATTAATTTTTGGTCTTGTCTTTTTGTTACTTTTTTCTATCTACTAAAATTTTAAAAATAAAGTTCAAAATATTTAGTATATAAATCCGACAAATTAAAATAAATAGACCAATAACATTTCATTTCAGAATCAATTACCAGAAATTTAAAGTTTTTTAGTTTTTTTTCTTTCGCTTTTCCCTTTCCTCATCATCTTCTACCCATGACATTCATTCAAACCCAGTAAAAAAAACTAAGAACCTTGAAATATAGTTTTTTTTATTGGAATCCTTCAAATTCAAATTTGACCTTATTACCTTTTTTTTTATCTCAATTGAAAGAGGGAAAAGAGATAGTAAACGTATTTTTCTCTCTTTTCCCTTTTATTTGTTCCCTTATTTATATGGAAAATTCTATGGTGAAGTCATGAAAATGACTTTTCTGATGAAGTTAACTATAACATCAAAAGTGTAGTGAGTAACACCCCACTATTTGTATAGTGACATCAAAAGTTCAATCTTTATAGTATCATCAATTCATCATATTAGCAAGACTACACTTAATCTAATTTTATCATACCTTGTTTTAAGTGTAACACCCCACAAAGTGTAACACTTAAGACTATCACATAATATCATCAAATCTGTTTGCATGTTAAAGATGTCAACGATAAAATAGTACCTGTAAGTCCAAGATGTTGTAAGCATTACTAGATGAATTACTATCGATCATTAATCAGTAATCAACAATTTAAAAATGAATCAAACATTAAAATCAAAATTAACTTTTTCAAAAAAGTCAGTTTTCTGACTACATCGTAGAAGCTCCCTATTTATATATCCTTAGCGGAAAAAAAAAAATTCTTTTTTTGACATCATTGTGTTTTCTGTTTCGTCTTGCTGGGCCGCTGGTGGTGTTCATATGTTGCCAGATCTTCTTCGTCAGCGTGTTGTTAGTTTACGTGGGTCTCCGACTGCTTGGGCATGTGTTTTTTTATGCTTTTGTTTGTTTTCTGATGTATGGTTCAGAGATTGATGGGTTGGTTGAAGATTGTTGCTTCCTTTTGATGTGGTTTAGTTTCAAAAACCAGAAAGGGTCTGTTTGGTTACTGACGAATTGGACTCATCCATCGATCTGAGTTCATATGTGTATGATTGAAACATGTTGTGTTTGGTGGGCTGACCTCTTCGATTCTTCGATGTTCCAGATCTGTTGAGATTTGCAGGTTTCAAGGTGTCATGTCTGCCTCTATTCTAGTAGTGCCTTTTTATCGGTGTTAGTCCATGTGACTGCTCTTGAAATGTTAAGCTCGAAAAAGCTTTTATGCTTGATCTTGTGTTCAGAGAACTGTTTGCACTTGAATTTTGATATCGTGTTGGCTGTTGATCCATTCCCTATATTTAAACCCTAATTTTTCTTTGTAGATGTTCGCTCTTCATATTTTTTTGTAACTTGATTTCACGTTGGTATGGGGTTCGCTGTGTTGCACACACGATGAGTGAATTTTTGTCAAGATAGATTAGGGTTGGTCTACTTAATCTGTTTAGATTGTATCTGGGTCAGTTTAATGCCCTTAGTCTCTGTGATCTCTTTCTTTTTTATCAATATAATTTTCCTTTTAAAGAGTATATTTGTTAACAAAAAAAAAAAAAGTGAAGAAAGAAATCAGATGAGCCCCTTCATCAAACCTAACACTACACCCGCAACTATTTGGCGACCCACCTTATAGGGTGTGCATGCAATTGTCCCCACTATATTTTGGTATTTTACTTTAAATGTGTGAGGATATGCCACATTATAATAAATGTATTTAAACTATAACTTTTTTTTTTGGTTATTTTGATTTAAAATGTTCTTTAGTTAGTTAGTTTAATTGTATTTTTGTTTTTCAATTTAATCTATAAAATTACTAATAAGAAACATATTTAGAGATATTAACTTTCAATTTTGTTACATTCAAGAGTGACAACACATCACGTGAAAGAATTTTCTCTCGTGAGAACACATCACGTGTGACATATGAATGGTTAAATAATTGTTTTAGTTATTAAAATAGTGATATATATTTTTGTTGATCTTGAAAATAAGAAAATCATTTGATGTTATTAAAATATTAAAATTAATAGAGATAATTATAATGTATATTTATGCTTTTAACAATAAAATGTTATATGCATTTTTTTTTGAAGAGGTTAAAATGGAATATATTATTCAATCAAAACGTTCTTCCTAGCACAAGGTCTACCAGGAAAGAACTAAGAGTTACAAAATATATACAAAACAGGGAAAAAGGAAAAATAAACAATGAAAAACAACAAAAGAAACAACATTAGCCAATGCCCAACATTGTGAATGGACTAAGCCACCAAGCATGGTAATTGAAAGAAAGAGTAGCAAACTTCGCCTTCAACCACATAAAAATAAGCAACTTAATCTTATCCACGATCTGAGATGTCGAGCATTCTTTATCATTGAATAACATGTTGTTTCTTTCCTTCCAAATTTCCCACACAGTAGCAAACCAAATGAGATGCAAAATAGACATCCGCACCCTAGAACAATTACCACCAACAGAGCCGAACTGAATAAAATGGTCTGCTGGAACATTTGGGAGAACCGAACAAACACCAAGCCAGTTATGAATAAAATGCCAAACTTCCCCGAAGATGCGACAATGAAGTAATAAATGGGCAGAAGTTTCTAACACACCGCAACCGACAACACACAACCTGTCTTCCGAAACTATAATACCACGATGAAACAAATTATCCTTAGTAGACAACCGATCACGGAACAAGCGTCATCCAAACATAACAACCTTTAGCAGAACATCATTGTGCCAAAGAGGTTTTGAAATTTCCATAACAGCCGAATGATACTGAGCAACCAAAGCTTTGTAAGCACTCCGTACAGAAAAAACATTAGACGTTTCCAAGTGCCACAACCATCTATCCTCCTTATTAGCCTGCAAATTCACATTTTGAAGTAATAAACAGAGATCCCCCACCATCTCTTCATCCCACGCAAACAACCTATGCCTCCACTTCCAAGCCTCTCCATCCTCCCCCCAACCTAACTGACACATAACGAACACATACACCTCCTTCTCCAGGGACAACTCATACAATCTATGAAATCGGTCCCTAAACGTCACTCCACCTACCCACACATTTGTCCAAAACCTGGTTAAACTCCCATTTCTGTTGGAACAAGGGTGTTTCACAAGTCACCTATTGAGTTTTGACAATAACAAGGTATTAAAAATAATCAATTGGATATGCTAAACAATTTGTTCAAGTGTGCCGGATCC
>Ga0315913_1009870_pt1 | contig 11108 bp, 7 predicted proteins | sample MpolsnodulesMG_FD_207736 | JGI IMG/M metagenome (GOLD analysis project Ga0315913, IMG submission 207736) | Medicago polymorpha root nodule microbial communities from Los Angeles, California, United States - small nodules | ecosystem: Host-associated > Plants > Roots > Nodule | place: USA... | reverse complement strand
GCCCAGTTAATGACTACCACGTCAATGTAATTACAAACGTGAAATTACAAAAATATCCCTGTTATTAGTGACGTAGTAGTGATTAAGTGTGAAGAGGGACGAAATTTTAAATGATTAAATTTTGGCATGGCAAAATGTCAGGATTAAAAAATATAGAGACCAATTTTTAAATGACCCCTATTTGCAGGGACTAAACACATAAAATCCTATTTATATTTATTCCAAACTAGGCGCAAAGCTCAATTACTAATGGATTAGATCATAGAGTAACAAGCTACGAAGTTGCACCAACAACACATCATAACAAATCTAATGATCTGATCAACACCAAATGATGAAAACCAAATGTTAATATGCAAAAAACCGTTAGATTCAACTCAACAAACTAAATATATTTCCCTATCTAACTCCAAAAATTGTTATGAAAAATCTAAAAGGACGTTTGTACATATTAAAAGTACACAATTCTCTAATTAGAAAAAACTTCTCATATATCATGAACTAACTTGATCATTGAGGTACTTACATGCGCATCATCATGTCGATGAACAACCATTGTCCTTTGCCGTGTCTTACTACAACTCCGGTTGTCGATATAGTCCTAATTCAAATCAATATTATTTCAATTATCTAAATGTCAATTTTAATTTCAAAAATAAGCGATATTGTTAAGATCAAATTTATACGACAACAACATCAGCTAAAAGGTGATACATAATTGTTGAATTCATTTAAAAAAAAATGTTACCATGTTATTTTTTTATTATTTTTTGAAGAATTCTTAATATGTCATTGATAAAACAAATTCACCACGTGACCGTCATATAGGGATCGAAGTGTCTTACCACTTGAATCAATTCATTGTTGATAAATTGATCTAAATTTTCTTCTATTAAAACATTATTTTGTTTTTTTGCATTGGCTCTCTTTCATTAAGCACGGGCCGAAAGTGGAAGGTGGAAAGCAGATGATGAATGCTGCAACGATCTTTTGCTTATATAAAAGGCCAAAGCACGACAAATTAATTGATCGATTCATTGTGTTGTCAAGTGTCATAATTTGACCATAAAAGGTACTAGATTTTGATTTCTAAAAGCTTTTAAGAAATCACGTCCACCGCACCAAAAACAGGTCAAGTTTTTACTTTATATTGACATTATTATATTTATGTTTTCTTGCAGCAATTTGGTATTATAACTATTTTGGCACTGGGGTATCTTACTAAGGGCCCATCATATCATATGAGTAATATCACGAATCAATGTGGTTGTGGTGAGTGATGACTATAAAAACAATTAGCACATCACATGATTCTCATTCTCTAGCAAATAACTTAGTCAAGAAAAAACAATTGTGATGACTATGAAAACCATGTTGCCATAAAATTCTAGCACTAATTGGTAGTGCTTACCTAAAATTTCATACTAGTCCTAGTTGTTACTATGGCACAATTAATTCTTAAAAGAAAAAGACTTAATTTAGAATTTTGATCTATTTGGTTAATTTGAGTTATTTGTGATTGAGTTATTATTTTTATTTTTTTGGTAAATAGATTATGAGTTATGATTATTATTATTATTATTATTATTATTTAAGTAGGAGTCATTTTAGTGTTGTCCCTTAAGTGACCATTATGAGGCAAACTGATACTTCGAATAATTTAGAGTTATTAGTACTCTGAGCCCCAATTTAGAAATCCAAATTGTTATTATATCAATAAATAAGTATAAATAGACTTATATATAACATATATAATATAATATTATATAATAAAGAGGGTACAAGCTTAACATAAAGTTTGAGTCACTCCTATAATGAATTGTATCTACTAATAAGTCACACACATAATGAGAAGTAGTAATCTAATGGTAAACCTCAAAAAAGCATCAAAATAACCCTCTGATCTCAAAATGAATTGATGAAAATCAATCTAAAAAAGTGACATTGTAACCACCAATAGGCCAACAAGTAAGGATCCCACTGAAATTGGGAATAGTCCTGAAGCTGAGTTCCCTGGAGATGGTGCTGGAACTGGAGATAGTTCACTTACAGGACCATTCAAACCTGAAGCTGCACCAGAAGATGTTGGAGAAGCTGCAGATGATTGTGGAGAGAGACCTCCAGCTACAAAAAAGTAATAACTCATTTAGGAACTCTTGTTAATCCCTGTTTGGTTAAACAGCTGAATTAAGTGTTTATGCTTATTATATTAGTGTTTATGTGTAAACTATTTCTATAACCAAAAATAAAATAGTCAATAACAGTATTAGTAAGCTTTCATGAAGAGCTTATGAAAATAAGCTAAAAATAACCTATGTACAATTGTTTCCATGAACATTTCCAAAAAAACTTGCTATTGTTTATGTCCGTAGATAAACTTAAATAAGTCAATTCAAAATGAAAAATTTATATAATGATGACTAATTTTAAGAGTTGCATTTTGAAGAACAACATGAAAAACTTGATCTCAAAATTAAAGATTGTATTGTGGTGAAATAGACATGGATGTATGTGAGAAACCATCAACTAAAAATCTTGATTGATATTCTTGACCAAAAAAAAAAAATCTTGGTTGATATTAGCATTGATTATAAACACAAATTTAGATATGGTTCTAAACTTGGTACTTAATTAAGTATTATAAGTATGTGATTCCACTATTGATTTAGAACAAAAAATCAACATCAACATACAAATTACATATCAAGATCTGTAAATGGCTTTGAGTAAGAAAGGTAACAACTAATAAGAAGTGAGAAACATACCAGGTGCAGAAGCAGGTGCTTCAGTCACTTCAGACACTGCAAAACAACATAGCAATGGTTAGTGACTACTAACATGATCAAGAAAGGGGAATTTCCAAAGCAAACCCATCTCAAAATTAAATCATTCCCGTGTGTTTAGTTTAGGGTTAGGGAGAGTCAAGAGTGATTTCAAACACATAAAATTGATTTTCGATATACATGCTTGGAGTGTGCTCCTCTCAACCCTTTGGTGCCAATTTCGGTGGGCAAGTACATACAAAGCTAGCTCTGGCTTAGAATGGGCCCCCACAAGTGGGCGGTGGGATTGATCCCATCGGATTAGTCGGTCCTTGGATCGGATACCGAGTTTTCAAAAAAAAGTGGATATGTACTTATGTTTAAAGTCAAGTTTATTGTTCAACTCACTTCTACGTGTATGTTTTGTTTCTACGTGTATGTTGTGCATGTTTTATTCTTACTAAAAGTGAGTTAGAGGTAGATTGATTAGTGTTTAGATACATTCCTGTAAAAGTGAATTATTCATGTAAAAGTGAATTGATCTATAAATTTGTTTGTAAAAATCAATTCTAGAATCAAAAGCTACAAATAAGAATTGATTTATAAATTTGTGTGTAAAAATCAATTCTAGAATCAAAAGCTACAAATATTAGCTTCAAATAGAATCAATTCTTAGGCAAAATCAATTTTACTATAAAGCAACCAAACAAAGCAAAATCAATTTCAAACCTCCATTCAATTAAGATCCTTCTGAAAGTGGAATCAAACATACACAAACTTGAGTGTATCCAAACATGGATTATTTCAAATTCAACTTCTTTTTAACTTAAACAAATTTTCAAAAATCAATTCGTTGAAATCAATTTTAATCATAGTAGAACCAACCAAACATACACAAAAAAGTGTGGGGGCAGAAATCAAGATATTTCATATGCAAAAATGCAAGCTATGATCTTCACTTAGTAGCCTAGTACATAATAAAGTTTACATATAGTAAAAAAAGGAAGACACAAGTAAAATTAATACTAGATTGTTACAGACAATGTAGAATCTAGTGTCATTGATTTTGGATATTTATGTAGTAATAAAACTGTCAATGACATCATGAAATATCATCATCCATCTCATGCATAAATCAAAATTAAAATTTTCTTTCCAAAAATCACACCCAAAATTGAAAAATGAAAACTTTCTTAAACATAACTATCCAAAAACACATACTTTATAAAAATAAAAACGCACCAACAAATAAATAAAAATTGAAATTTTCATAAAATCCCAAATGGGGGTACAAGGAATAAAACACATATATCAAGAAAAATCAAAACTTTCTTCAACATAACTATAAAAAAGAAAAAACACAAACTTTATAACAAAATGCAACCACAAAAACATAAAAATTGAAAATTCATGAAAACCCAAACGAAGGAAACAAGTAAGAAATCTCATATATCAATAAATATCAAAACTTTCTTCAACACAACTATCCAAAAACAGAAACTTTATAACAAAATTGAAAATTTAAGAAAACCCAAATGAGATAAACAAGGAAGAAAAAACTCACATCCACATTTAGTAGCAGAAGGAGCAGAGACTTTGCATGCAGCAGGAAGAGAAGTAGCTTTGGTAACATTCAAGACAACACCAAACTGAGCACTACTCTTAAAAGCCTCACAGAGACAAGAAGGAGCAGTTTTGAGCACAGATTTCAAACCAGAACAGCAAGTTCCTTCTGGTTTTGTTGTTGTGCTACCGTTTGTTACAAAGGACAAACAATCAGCCATTGTTAAGACAAGGTTTGTGCAATCAACTGATGGTGCTGGAGCTTGATGGGTTGAAGCTCCTTGAGATGAATCAAGGGTCCATATTGCTAGAACAAAGAGAATGAGTGAGAGTTTTGATGCCATTTTTGGAGAAAGAGAGTGTGAGAGAGAGAGAATGAAGGGTTTGTGAGAGTGAAAATGTGAGATCTTTTTGGTTTGTGGGGGTGTTAAATAGAAGTAGTATTGGGTACAAAAGTGAAAATGGTGGATTTTTTTTCTCCTTTCTTTTTCTTTTTGAAGATTTTTTCTTCTTCTTTCTGTTGAAGATTTTGATTTGATTATTTTTAATAAATCCTTAATTTGGTTCTTAAATATGTGAACAGTGTTACTCTAACCATGATCATAAATATATTGAAATTGCAATAGATATATGCTAGTGTATTTTTAGCATTACTTAATTCTTAAATATGTGAACAGTGTTACTCTAACCATGATCATAAATATATTGAAATTGCAATAGATATATGCTAGTGTATTTTTAGCATTACTTAATTCTTATGTTCAATTTCTCAAATAAGTGTGTTATTATCAAAGATTTTATTTTTGAGTTGACGAGTGTCTATTGTATATAAATTATGATTGACCTCGATTTTTAAATGATGTGAGACTTTGAAGTATATCAAAAAGTTATCCTTATAAATGATAATGAAAAGCTTGTGGACTTGAAGTCGCTAATGATTAGTTCCATACTCAAAAACGTCACACCACATTTTGCACAATTGCTTTTTTGATATTCAAAAGTTCCTAATAACACAAGTAAATTACTAAAATATCTCCAGCGGCAGTTAACTACCGTTGGGTTATAACTACAAAATCGACGACAATTAACTGCCGCTGAATTTTTTGATCTTTTACTTGTGTTGCTAAGACATATCAAATGTCAGAACAGCAACTGTCCACATTCTAATGTATTGTTTATTTTGGATTGTTAAGTCACTATTTTGTTGATTATAAAAAACATCATGTTAGGTTGAGGTGTATGAATATTATATATAAACTAACTTTAATCTTGATTCTTAAACAGACTTTAAGGTGTATAGAATAGTTTAATGGCATTTTTGTGCGACTTCAACATTATGGAAAGACAGAATTCAATGATAAACTCACAAATGAAAAAACTATACAAAAGCTATATTGATTTAGCGAGATGCATCCAATGTTTTTTGTGATTTTGGAGGATTCAAAAACTGTAGTTATATTGTTTTTTTTACACAACTGTAGTTATATTGTTGCTTAACACATTGAAAGTCTAAAATAACCCTTTAGAATCCGTTTTTTCTTTGATAAACAATTAATTGTGTCCTTAAAATATATATTGTTCCAAGTTAATCTCTAAAATATATAAAATTTATAGAGTCTCTAGAATATATTAAATTTATCAATTTAATCTTTAAATTATATGAAAATATGTCATGTTAGTCTATACATCATGAAATTGAAGACTAAATTAATAAATTTTATCCCTAAAAAAATTAACAAAGTTTATATACTTTAAAAATTGTCTATTATATTTATATATTTTTTGACTAAATTTTGAATAGGTTAATAGTGTTTTGCCCCCTGTATTTTTTTTTATTTACCCCCTGTAAAAAATATTGTTTTGGAATATTTTTTTACCGGGGAGAAAATTACAGGGGTTATTCCAAAACAATATTTTTTACAGGGGGTAAATAAAAAAATTACAGGAGAGAAAATCGAAAATGACATATATTGCAGGGGGTAAAACACCATCAACCCTTGTGAATATGTTCATATTTTAGAGATTAATTGATCCTTAATTTTTTTAGAAATGGTAATGAGTGTCTATAAAACACACTTCAAAGACATTAAATAGTAAATTTTTGTGAAAATAACATTTTTAAGTGATAATTTTTTTTTTAATTTGAAACTTTTAAATGGGTGCTTTAGAGACATTCATTAAGAAAATCCTACCTTTTTTTTTTTATAGGAAAAAAGTGGCAACCTTCCATGATTTATGGTGGAAAGAGAGTGGGGAGTCTTTATAAAAGGAGCTTGGAATTAACTTGCCATGTGGCTTGCAGTATCGGTTGAGATGAAAATGCGGGTGGATACGTGTCCCATAGTACATATTCTTCCAAGTTTCACACAAGTGTCATTTATGGACCATAGAACATGAATGTAGCATCGATTCCAATAGTTGAAGGAACCTTAATCACTAACTAGTTCAATTCTCATTCATTCCCCTTTTTATATAAGGAAATACCCATTCATTCCTAGCAATGCTCATGTGTGAAAGTGAACTGTGAATGTGTGGTATATTTGTTTTGGGTGTTGATATTTTGGGGAGGGGTTATATGCATTAAGGTAAAATTGGTGTAGTTTTGTGTCAACATCTTTTATATGTGGTTAAGAGTGTTAATTAGCAAATCTTTGCATATTGGTCATGTAATTTAATATTTCTCCTATAATGATTTAGCTCAAAAAATTGATCTACAATTTTGAAGAATCTAATTTCGATTTCTTGTGTTATAATTATTGACAAAACTTTATTTATCTTTCAATCGAGCAAACTCCAAACTTTAATTATTAACTTAAAAAAAATGCTGATCTACAGGAAGGGTTAGAGGGAAAAGCCACAAAAATTCTTAGTTATGATCACACGAAATTTGACTACAGCCGGACATAACTAACTTACCATGCACAGGGAAAGTGGTAATATAAAAAAATATATATATATTGATAAATATGAAATTGCAAATTAATAGCATTCTTCTTACCTGTCATTTAAATGTTCTTCGTAACAATTAACAAACATCATTAGTGTTTTTAAAAGTCTATTATTTTGGTCAAGGTGTTTTTAAAACTCTTAACTATACACTATAGCTAATAGCTATAGTAAGGTTTAGGTCATAAATTAAAAACTACATTAATGTTTGGTAGGATGGAACAATCAGAATTTCAAGCCACACCGTTTTAGGACAGTATGAAAAATATTAGATCCATCCTTGATTCTTGACAATCTCTTGCAGCACATAAGAGCCTAGCAAAATCAATCTACCAAGAGGGAGAAAATGACCACCCTGCATCGTGTGAAAAATAATTTTGCTTACCATGATTTTAAGTATTTTTTAAAAATTAGCAAAATTCAATAATCTACATTTCCCTTCTAAACTTTCTTTGGTATGTTGATTTCTATAATACCGTTCAAATAATAATGTTTATCTTTCTATTATTCTTTCTTCTTTCAATTTCTTGATTTATTTTTCTTATATCATTAATGAATGATAATTTTGTAAAATAACTCATGATTTTATTTTATTTATATAAAATTAATTATATTTATTAATATATGTGAAATTGTCCAAAACAACTTATAATTTAGGAAGAATATATAGGATACTTCTATGAAAAATAAAAGAGAGAATAAAGGAGGTGGAAAGTGAAATTGACTAAGCATGAGTCCTTCACATGCTGATTTTCATGTCATAATTGGTATGGTCCCCCAATCAACCTCATGTTTGTTTATTACCATGCTTTGTGGATTATGTACTACTATTTGAGGATTTGAATTTCTTGTTCTAATGGGTCATACAAGTTTAGATCTCGACCGATTTTAAATCAATGGTCAACATCATTTTAAGTTGTTGATTGTATAGTATGAACCGTTTGGTCCTAAATCAATAGACAAGATTAATCAATGGGTATAAGTGCGTGATAATTTTATTGTCGAGTTCATGTCTTACATGTACAACATTACAAGAAGATAACTAAAGTAGAGTAATAGAGATAGATAGAGAGAAGTGAATATCCCAATTTCTCAAAAGAAATAGAGGAGTATACATTGTATTAAGCATATAAATAAAAACATACGATAAATAGATTTTTAAAATTATAGTAATAAAACTTCCTCAAAAAAATTATAGTAATAAAACTTGTTCATTATTTTTAGAAATAGAATTGATACATACTAGGGGAAGAGAACGGGAGGAATAAGAAGTTCAAATTTCAACTCATGAAAAGCAATTATTTGACAATTTTTTTGATTGGAAACTTTAGAATCAAAATGTTTGAATATCAAATATGCACATTATTATGTGATTAGGCCCCATCAATTCAAGTGATTATAATACATGGGATTCGAACTCACAACACAAGCACAATTAGTAACAATTATGAATGCAAATTCAACAATTGTTGCAAAAAGGGAACAAAGAACACTTATCATGCATAGTGGTGTTGTGTGCCTCCGAAAGCAAAAGAGAAAAAGGCACATTACACATTGATAGACATTGATGGGATTCTCCAATTGACAAAAAAAAACATAGAAATTTAAAATAGCTGGACATTGCGTTATTTTAATCCATTCATTCATTGGCAGCATGCCAACATGCAACTTCCCATAATCATCAAGAGAAAAGATGAGCTCTTTAGAGTTTCCTATTTATTTTTGTGTTCAAATTTTATGTCTAAGTCCTTTATTTTAAAAACATTCCATGTTTGAATATAGGTGATGAATGATGACGATCATGATGTATTAGTTAGGTGATAGGGCCCTTTCATACTTTATGATATATTTTTTTTAGACCAGCAATAACTTTATGATATTTTTTTTTGGACAAGCAATACTTTTTTTCTTAATAAAATAGCGATATACATTCTTTTAAAATGGTAGAATGCATCAAAAAAGATGAATTTTAAAAGAATGTATTCTTTTCTTAATCAAAAAGGATGAACTTGCAACAAACTCACAACTCGCGGATTAATAATCATATATAGCAGAAAAATGCGTACAAATGTTACAAGGCTTAAACTATCGACGAAATTAAAATGTATGGAATATCCATGCTTTCAAATTTGTAATGTTGAAGATGTCAAAATTATTGTTTAATATGCAATAGATTAGAGCTAATTTGTCAATCATAATCGAACAAAAACCGCAATAGTACGTGAAATCAAAATATTGTCGCACCAAGATGACGAACATAGTATATTTTGTTACTATCATTTTGGAAAAATTCAATTCCATGGCCACACCGCACGTTTAGTGTGAAGCTACTGTCTCGAGCTTCTAAATATCACGTTGGTTTGTTCATTGAGACGTGAGAATTATAACTCTTAACGCCAAACCAAACATTGGCTTAATTACTTTTCTTATAATGTTCATTGTATATATGTGTGTGAGGAAGGTTTTCTGAAGTGGGAACTGATATGTGTGCCGTCACGTCATTCTCAAATAATGTTGTTCTGACTTTACAAATTGCATTCTCACTTTAAGAGCCAAATCTTGATTGACGAGTTTTGATATTGAGGAATAATATCAAACCTTTTTTAAGGAAGAATAAAAAAAAATCAAGAAAAAAGGAAGAACAAAATTAGCAGTTGTATTGTTTGGACACACAATTTTTGACACAGCGTCACAGCTACTATTGAGTGTGGACAACAATTTTGAAGAGAGAACAATCACTCAAGGAAAGATGAAAAACAATCTGAAACTCAAAAATCATTTAACATACGGTTTTTTTCTTCTAGATTAATGTCAAAAATGATTTCTCTAAAATTATTTGAGACATACTATGAATCTATGATTGTTGAGGAATTAATTATGAACATTTTAATTTATCAATTTTGTAGAAAGATGAACATCTGAGAAGGTTTTCTCTAGTGGGAATGATGTGTCCCATGTCATTCTCAAAAAATGTTGTTGGCTTGTTCTATTTTGGCCTTTATCAATTGCATTTTCATTCTGAGAACCAAAGCGTGATTGGTGATTTTTTAAATTTATAATTTTTTTTAAAGGTTGAATAAAATTATCTCGAAGGAGAGAAACTGGAGGATCTTCACTCATAAGAGAGCTGTTTTTTAAAGGTTAAAATCCAGATATTTTGGTGGTTGAAATCTTATTATCTTTTTGTTTGAGTTTGATTGCCTCACGTGGAGGCTAAATCGTTTGTTGTGTTTAAAGGCCGATTCTTATTTTATTTTTTTGTCTTTTGGCTACTTTTTATAACTTTGTATTGTAACTTGAACTTTTTGGATAGTTAAACTTCTCCGGTACTTATACTAGAGAGGTTTTGTTTGGTTTATTAATATATTTTTCGCATCCTTCTAAAAAAACTGCGAGTCAATATTAATAATTGTGATTGTTAAATGGTTAATTATAAACTTTTGACTTATCAATTTTGCGGAAAGATGAACATTCATAGGGAAAGTGGATTAAAATTCTCAGTACTCTTGTTATTGAATCAGAAAACTATTAATGAAATACAAGGTAATCCCTTTCATATGCAGGAACGAGGAAGACGAGAACAACAAATTGAACTAATCTAAACTAATTGCATAGACAAAATTAAACTAATACTAACTACTAACAATTAATTTTTTAAAAATAGAAAAACATAAATGAGGGAAATACTAACTACTAATAATAAACTCTGAACTAATATAAAGTGTCTAACTATTTAATCAAATATAAGTTAATTCGAGCGGAGTTGGGTTTGAACTTTGGAGTGTGTTTTTCCGAAGTCTCATATTTGTTTTTTTTTTTTTTTTTTTAAAATTCGGT
>Ga0315913_1009869_pt1 | contig 11109 bp, 4 predicted proteins | sample MpolsnodulesMG_FD_207736 | JGI IMG/M metagenome (GOLD analysis project Ga0315913, IMG submission 207736) | Medicago polymorpha root nodule microbial communities from Los Angeles, California, United States - small nodules | ecosystem: Host-associated > Plants > Roots > Nodule | place: USA... | reverse complement strand
AGCTTATGAATTTATGTAACCTCCTTCGATTCTCTCTGGATCCACTTTTTCAAAACATATATTTTAATTATAATGTTAGTTATCTTTGGCGGTGCATGAGTAACAAAATTGCTATATACTTGTCTTACTAAATTAACACACGTAACAAAGTTTTTTTTTAAGGAAGATTTTTATCAATTTTTTGTTACGTAACAAAATGAAACCGAATAAAAAAACAAACTTAACTATTTACGAAACTTAACTATTCACCAAACTTAACAAAATGAAACTGAATAATAATATTTTTCTTATATGAATATTTTTTTGTCACGTAACTATTTACTTATCTAATGTTAATTTTGTTTTATATGAATATTGATTTTTTTTTAAGGACGAATATTGATTATATTATATATATAATTATAATTATAATTAATATATTATAATATTGTTTTTTACATCTTGATTAATTTTATCAAAAAAAATCTTGATAATTGTGGTTCGATTCTTTGATTTTTTTGTTAAACTAAAAATATTTAAAATTTCGATAATTGCTTATGTAATGTCACATCCAAACACTTCAATTTATGTAAGTACTTTTAGTGTACATATCCAAACATAAATAGCTTATCAAGTATAAGAGCTTATGATGTAAGCTCTAATGTTATAAGCCCTAATGCTATAAACATCTATATAAGTTGTTTATCCAAACGGGACCTTAATGAGAAATTGTTAAGCTTCTCAAAAATAGATTTTTTTAGAGGAGAGAGAAAATATGATTTAAAAAATTGAACCAACTTTGTTACAAAAAAATCTCTTTTATATAGTTGTATCCAAACAAATTAATAAATTATTTGTTTTAAGAAAATGATTTTTATTACGGTAAATAAATGCAAAATAGATTCTGATTTTTCATAAAATCTCTAAAATATAATCTCTAGATTATTTCATGTCTAAAACATTTTTATTTTAATCCGTAACAAACGGACCCAAAATCACACCAAGTTGGACTTATCTTTCAATTAATGGATTAGAGTTGGACCTATATGTTTAAAATCTCAAATTGGATCTGGAAATTCTCAAATTAGAGTTTCGGCTGAACATTGTTGTGAGGGATGAAAGTAGCTTTCCGGCGGCAAGTTTTCTTCTATCTATGTTCATCTCGAGTTTCGTTTCGTTGGCTGCTCTTAACCTCCAGCTTTAGTATCTTTTGCATTGAAAATCAACTATCTCTGCAACAAGAACTCTGACCCCATTTTAATTTTAATTGATGATTTTTAATAAAAAAAAATGTTTATTAAATTAGTTATTAGATATGTAACGATGCAAATCAGTTGTATTGCAGTAATTAATACTTTTCCGTTTTAAAATGAGTATCGTTTAAGATTTTTACACATATATTAAGAAATGCAATAATTAAAAGAAAGAGAGATCTTATTTTACAAAATTATCCTAATAAACTATTGGTTTGTTTTTCATTAAAGAAAAAATAATACTTTGGAAGTAGTGTATATAGTATTAATTGAAGGGTACAAATGAAAAGAAAAAGTTATGATTGCATTGAAAATTGAAAGTGACATTTATTTTAAAATAATTTTTTTGTTTTGTTTAAACGACACTCATTTTAAAACAGATAAATGTTGATTTTCCTCTATTGTCTCAACGGTGTTGGTGGCATATGAAGAAACAAATGAAGATAATAAATGTCGTTTTTCATTAGTTTTGACTTTGAAAAAGTTTATGGTCTGATAAAGGAATATAAGAAGAAGAAGAAGAAATGATTTTGTTGGATTAAATTTAACGTGGATAGACCATGGTAAGATTTGGTGGGTATGTTTAATCTAAGGGTCTTGCTAACAAGTATCATAAAGACATTGTTTAAGAAACCTATAAAAAGAATTTGTTTTGAAAATATAAGTCAAACATATATAAAAGTCATAATTACACAATTTCCAATGTAAAAGTTACTACTTCTAAATGCTTAAACAATGTTTTAAGGACACTTGTTAGCATTTTCCTTAATGTAATTATAGAAAAAAGTGATATAAGTTGGACCAATCTAATTGGTGGTCCAAACTATAGTTACCCTGATGTCGTAATTCATATTTTAACTTTACACTTTGAGATTTTTCATATTAATTCCATTATCACTCAATGGATTTCAACTATTTGTAGCGAGTACGATTGAACTTGTGGGAAATACTTTTTTTTCCGTTCATCTCACATATTTTACACTCATGTGATCGAACCATCTCTCACCTTGTACCTTATTTCAACTCTTCCACAACCAATCGTAGTCCACAAGCGAAGGTCTATGTTCATTTGACTTCTCCTCCATCAATTGGTACAACTCTACAATTTATGGTTAAAAAATAAAAATGAGAACATAGTAAAAAAGGACAATTTTGAAGTTGGTTCAAGGAGACTTAACTTAAATCATAAATTAGTTGGGTAGATAAAGTATCAAACATTCACATTGAAGATTTTGGATAAATTTAATAACGAATAAATTGATGATTTTGTAAGGGTACTAGGAAGATGTTGATGTGTTTCACACAAATCGGAGTTTCGTTCGATATGTTTCACACAACATATTTGAATTGTGGACAAATTCAGAAAAAGTTTATTGGACACCTAATTTGCATTGGAATCTTTTTTTTTTTCTTTTCCATCAACACTGCTACCTCTCTTCGTTCATGCCTCTTCAGTTTCTTTTGAAGTGATGCTACAGTAACCACTTTTTTTCTTTTATTTGAACTAGTAATTAATGTTAATCACTAGTTCAAATAAATATGCAAGAATAATCACTACAAATACACATACGCATAAAAGTAATCATAATATTACTGAGATATACAAGTTTAATCTTTTTTAATAAAGAGAAAAGTTGTTCCGTTTTATTATGAAAATGTTTCATATTGTGATCCTTCCAAATAATAAAAAGAACTGAAATTCAAATTATGTTAAAAGTCAAACGAGACTTGTTGGAGAAGCCATCAAGACCTCCAAACTGAGTAAAATGCTCAATTAACGAACCATGGGTAAAATGCTCAAATGGTATTGATCATCCATCATGCCCTAAGTAGCCGTGCATAAAGAATCATTGTAATCCAAAATGTTTCTCCTAAACATATTTATTTTTGTTGTTAATATATTCAGGAACAAACGCCAAATAAAAATATTAACCTTAAGTGGAATTTGCTTAAGTCACAGAACATGATTAAAACATTCAAAGTAGAAGTCCCATCCCCCACCCATCAAATAATATTATCCAACATCCACCTATCATCTAACAAACCACCCTCCATTTGAATGTGATGCAAGTGTTGCAACCACACTGAACAACCACCCTCCTATCGTCAATTCTTCCACATTATTCAAGAGGAGTTTTCTTTGAGCAAGCAAGGCATCATTCTCATTGGTATCAAGCTCTAAGATACCACCCTTATTTGAGTGATTCCTTCTGGTCATCTATCTCCATGGACTTGATGAGCTTAATGGTATATATCCACAACATTTTTTGACATAAGAGAACCACATGTTGTTGCATTAAGTAGGAGTTTTGGTTGTTGATGGAGACCGCTTCTGAAAATGCGAATTTGACTAATATCGTCAAATAATTCATATCATGGGCACTTGTAAAGCATTGACTTGAATCGCTCTTATGCCTCGCAAAGAGTCTCATTGGAACCTTTGGTGAAGAAAATTATGGATGTCTTGGCATCTCGAATTATGCTTTGAGGAAAAAATCTTCTAATTAACTTGTCCTCTAAAGTGTTCGAATTAGTCAAAGTGGTCATTGGTTGATCAAGGCACCAATTTTTGGCTCGTGGAATGACTGAATAACAAAAAAGCATCATGTGCAAGTTATCTTCTTCGCTCTCAGAGCTCCTGGACTTTCAGAAATCTCATAGATATTCATCGAGTGATTGATGGGATCTTCATGTGGTCGTTCCATTGAATGGATTAGAGTGCATAAGTTTAATAACTCTCATCTTGATCTCGATCTGACATCATACGGTTATTGTTCATCATTGGAGTTGGATTTTCCTCGTGGTTTGTCATGTTGGTGTTTGTTGTTCAGGAAAATTTCTCAGCTATGGCTTGAAGAGAAGCTTGCTTCTTCTTCATTTTTCTTGCCATGTTAACGTTGTTCCTCCTTGTTGTGTGTTGCATCTCTGTATCGTAATACAACTGATTTGCTGTAGTCTTACCTTGTATAAATGAAACTCAAACAAACTATACCAACAATCAGTATTCAAGTGTGTTTCAAAAGAAAATAAAAAAAATGAAAGTAAAAAAAAAAATTACAAGTTTTGGTGTGTTTGCTCGGTGAGCTTATGGCCACCCAACGAATTACACAAACCTGAGAAAAGTTTCTAAATACAGAGACAAAGTTTAATGGGTTTCATTCTTAAGTTTGCAGAGTTTCTAAATCAAATTTCAAGGAAAATAGTTTTGGTAACAATCTGATAACTAAGAGATTGGAAGAATAGAGAAAGTCGTGTCGGGATCGTTTAATGGTTACTCTTAATTGATTGAATACTTTATATGCTTCAAATATAACTCCACCTAACCCTCATCGTATATTTTCATGTATGAAAAACGACATGAAATCCATTGTATCAATCAACTTCTAATGCTAAGCAAAATAGTTGATTGATTTGATGGCATATGACCAAATAGTTTAAATTTGAATATAAACCTAACCCTATGTCTATCAATTAGCATCTATACATGATTTAAACCATACCCCTTAGGTAACAAGTTGATGTCTCACACTTAATTACTAACTCAAAATATCGTTTGTGGATTGAACATCAACAAAATCATTAAGAACAAATTTAACACAAAGATTGTATTACTAAAATTGCTAACATCTAATCCCTAGGACAAAGAGAGTTTAGTTACCCATGAGTGGAATAACTAACAAAGAAGAGATGGATTATGATGGTGAAGCATCCACAACCTTGAACCAAGCTCCAAAGCTTCCTACTGGTGGAACTCAGATTCTCTCTCTCTTCCTCTCCCTAATTCTTACTTAGGAACTCAAACTTTTGACATAAATTTTAATTACAAGCCTATTTATATAAGTAAATAAATTGTTTGTTCAGTGGGCAAATTATCATGCTCGCCCAGAGAATCGAGCTCTCTTCCCTTTAAGGGAAAAGCTAGCTGGTCTGCATGAATCACTAAATCTACATAGTTCACTTGGTGAATTGTTGCCCATCCAACGAAGGTGCTCTAGATTTTCTCGGTGGAATGCTCTAAAATTGCTTGTTTCACATCACCTTTCTTCGTCTAGCGAATGTACTTGCGCCTAAATTCATTGATTTCTTTTCATCTTGTCAAAAACCTACAAAAAGTGTTAGGAAATAGATCATAGTAGCATTTTGGCCTATAATTATAATAAAATTCGTATTTACATTAATTTATGGATTTTTCTCTTAGATAACTTGTAAAACAAGTTAATAAGTATTAATAAAAATAATCTAAATTTAATTAGCTCTTATCAATGAGTAAGAAATTTACATAATACAATAAGTATTAATATACTAGAAAATTTATATGAAGCATCGTTAAATGATATAAATGATTATTTATTTATCCTAATTGGAATTAGATTGATGCAATATTTTGAAGGTTAAATCAATATAATTATGTTATACATAATGAACATGTTTGTCAATTACGTATTAAATGATTGATTATGCCAAGTTACATCCATAATGGATGATAATGAAGTTTATATATAAGTAGAATTGCATCCATGTTTCTTAAATTGACTGATTATGAAACTGACATTATAGTAAGTGAGTTAAACATGAATTCACCCTAGATAAAGTGAATCTAAACGAAGGAATGTGTGGCATATAGAAGTAGGGCACCACGTTCAATGCTTAATTACGTCCATAGTATGAAACCAACATGGTAGGCTGACGACGATATCCATCAAGATCTCGATGATCGATTGTTGGTTATATCTAAGACATTAATTTGCTCATGATTAAGGACTTGGATGATTAACAACATGCGCTACATAAGCAATATCAAGTCTAGTGACAACATTGCACCAAGATACAAACAAGAGTACAATACAAAGTGAAATATAGTACGTACATAATTCACATTCATCTCAAGAGGACTATCTAGTCCTCAAGTATCAGAGAGGCAGGCTTACTCAATAATGTTATGGTAATGTACTTGGACTGTGAGAGAAGATAACATCTAGTGTAGCAAGAAACTTTAATCCCTAAGAAGTAACGAAAAGTATATAATTCCTTCATTGCAAAATAATTGGATGACCGTAAACCCTAAACATGTCTTCAATATATAATGAAAGAATACTGCACCCATGGAAAGTGCATATTAGAAACAAAATAAAGTCATGATCACCATAACGGAACCCAAGTCACATAATTATAGTATAAAATTCATGAATCCATGTTCGAGGAGCTTGTTCAAGACCATAGAGAGGTTCCTCCTCTTGAAGATCACCATTCAAAAAGAATTTTTTTTGACATCCATTAGAAAAAGTTCTTCATAATATTTCATGCTATATTGTTGATGAAAATCTATTAGGAACACCATGAGTTTTGTACCTCTCACTTGATCCGTCATACTTGATTTGGATCTTGTATACATACTTGACGAGATCCAATTTTAAGTATGTCAAGTAGCGTTGTTTTATCTTCAAGAAAGAAGGGTGAATATTAACTCTTTGAGATTACAAAAAGTATATGCTAAATCTACATTAGTTATCAGTTTATGATTTATTGAATGAGGCACCTTAAAGCTATTGAATTTAATTTAAATGGTAAAAGGTAAAATTGTTGATCAAATAATACGTTTATTTAATTAATTAAGGTAAATGATGATGACTATATTGGAATGATAACATAGATTGGAATGACTAGAACTAGATGGTATACATGAAAGTGAGAGGATGACTGTGGGGCCGTTTGTTTCGGTTTTTTTTATTTTTTTATTTTTTACTTTTTTTCTTAAAAAAATCACTTTTTTCATTTTTAAGTGTTTGTTTATGATTTTTAGAAAAACCATTTTATCAAAAAAAATCTATTTTAACCTTAAAATGAAAAGTTATTAGGATTAGCTTTTATTAAAATCTATTTTTTTAACAACAAGGAGATAACACATGTACATGTTAGAACTTATTTTTTTTAAAATTGGATTTTTATGGATAGTCGACAAACACAGATAACTTCAGATTTTTTTTTAAATCTCTAAATTCTTTTGACACAAAATCTACTTTTTTTTAAAGCTTAAACAAACGCACCTATATTTGTATTGTATCCTAATTTGCATTTTATTTTATGTAATAGTTATGAAATCAAAGAAGTCTCCACATATGTGAAACTCTCATTGGCCAAAATGCTAAGTAAGCAGGGATGCAAATTTATATCTATGAGTGGGGATTTCACAGAGACTTTTCCATTTAGAGTCTGCGAGTGGGGATATTTCCCTTGGAGGCATGAGAATGAGGATCATTCTGTTACCTTAAAGATTCTTTATCATTGATAATATTACCACAACATTCTTTTATGAATGTAAAAATTAATGTCAACCAATAAAATATCTTTTGGTATTTTTTAAATAAAAAAATAAATAATTTAAAACAAAATAACTCATCACATCACTCTATTCCTATGCATTTTTCTCAAAAAATCCCAAGTAGTTTGAAATTCATCCTAAAATTAATATAAAAATTACATTGTTTTAATGTTCGTTAGTCCCCTCACAAATGGGGACAAGAGATAAAATCATCCCACAATGGAAAAACAAGGAGACGAATGGAGGACAATTTGGAGTAAGGGTCATCTCAATTTGGCAAAATAAATGGAGTATACAATTTAGAGAGAGATAAACACGTAAAATGGTTACTGGGTCCTACTATTAAGTGAGTCATGCCGTTATTAATTAGTTTTTACTTTTATTGTGTCTCTATCTCTCCAAATGGACGAAATGGAGGGGTTGAAATCTTCTCCATTTATTAAAATAAATGGATATTGCAATTAGGAAAGAGATAGACACAAAAAATAGATGGTGGGTCCAATCATTAAATAGGTCTCACCATCATTAATTATTTTCAAGATATTTTGTGTCTATATCTCACCAAATTGAAGAAATGGAGAAAATATTAAATGGAGAAGATTTTAACTCGAAATGGAGATGATAATAAATACATAGGATCTTAACTCTTTGAGGGTGAGTCAACAACACATTCAATTTTGTAAATTTCACAATGTAATTTGAAAATCCAACACAATAAGTCGAGTCAAGATCCTCTTCATTTACAATTGTCTTCATTTCTTCCATTTGAAGAGATAAAGACACAAAAAATCTTGAAAAAATTATAAAGTAATTAATGATGGGTGACCCATTTAATTAAATATCCACTATATCTTTTTTGTGTTTATCTCTCTCCAAATTGTATCTTCTATTTATTTTGACAAATGAAGAGGACATTTACTCCAATAATCTCTATTGAATTTATTGATTGACGATCATCAACTTTGGAAAAGTAAATATAACTTCAAAAAATAAAAGTCAACATATTTAAAGCAAACATGCACATAGACCAACTTTAAAATACATAAACTATTTGATAGAAAAGACAATAAAAACTAAACGATGACAAATAAGACTCTAAAAATACTACATATTCCATTTGAATTAAAATATAAGAAAAAATGGTTTAACAATGTAAATGTATTTAGTCCAAAATTTAGATCAAATACATTTGACTTTTTTAAATATGTTTTGCTGATGTTTTATTCTAGACGGTGTAAAAGATGACACTTTTCAAAGAAGTTATGAATTACATTGACCAAAGGCTACTTGGGGATAAGCCTTGGGCACTTCTACTCTTTTTCATTCATAGGATCAACCCCATTTCCAACCCATATTGGGCTTGGGTTTAGGTTTGACTTGATTCGATCCTCTCGTCGACTTCTTTTCGGTAATCACTAATAAGCAACGATAGATCTTCGAGATCATTCTCGCTCACATTTCCATCAAATTCACCCGTATAAATGAATTCACCAAGTAAATCATTCATTTTCTTCTTCTTGGACTTGCCCTTTAGTTTCTTTAACTTCTCTTTGGATTTCATTATGGATTGGCTCAAAAAACCCTCATGATCCAGCATTCCTTTTCTTTGTTCCGATTCAGGAAAACTCCTAAACTTGTCCAACACCATTTGGACTCCTTTTTTTGATGGATAAACCGTTGCTCCATCATTGTTTTCATCATAGATTATACCACATGCATCAATTCCACAGAGGGTGGTGATTTCATTAATCTTCTTAGTTATACCTGTTGAAAAACGCAACAAAACCCGTGAGAGAGTTGAGAGAAATGTGAAACTGAAAAAATTTATATTATAACTAGCATGATCTTACAATATTGTGAAAATAACAATAATTTCAATGGTCTATATAACTAGTATGTTATTATGGTTGCAACAACATTTGCTTATGTTTTCATGATATCAACAAAACAAAAAATAACAAACATCAAATAACTATATTCATATTGATAAATTCCTAATGGTTATGCAGTCAACTTTCATATTTTTAGTATCCATGGTAGTGATCAGAAAACTGAAAGAAATGAACAAAAAAAAAAATTCATAATAATAAATTTGTATGATATGAGTGTTCTTTATAGAACTAAAGGAGAAATTTGGTATCTAACCATGCTTCCTTTTGTTGAATGTTGTCTTCCTCTTCAAGTCATCAGCTATGTAGTCAACTTTCATATTTTTATCCGCCATGTTAGTGATTAGAAAACTGAAAGAAATGAACAAGAAAGAAATTGAAAAATATGATGTTTATTATGCCTTTCTTAGTACTACGGTCATACTATTTATATAGACATACTCCCTCAGGTCTCAAATATAAGGGAAAAAAATTTGTTTTAGGTTCATTGAATAATTAATGTATCTGCTTTACAATGTAGACTAGATACATTAACTACTCAATGAATCTAAAAAAGGAATCTTTTCTTATATTTGAGATCGGAGGGAGTATGTTTGATACAATTGAGTTGAATTTATAGCAAGTCTTATGAGTATACTACCTATGTCCCTAATTATAGAAGCCTTTTGTAAAAATTACGGAGATTAAGAAAGTTGGTTGTAGTATTAAATTTTCATATAATTACTATTGTTTTTACAATTTTATCCTTAAGAGAGAGAGTTAATTTATGTTTTCAACACAATATTTATTGTTGATTGAAGAAAAAGATGCAAAATAAATAAGGGTATGTTGGTAAAGAAATAATTAATGTATTAGGAAATACCAAAGGGGTCTTATAAAAAGGGAAAAAAAAATTCTGAAAAGGGTCTTATAATTAGGGACGAAGGTAGTAATTTATTAAGAGAGATATTCAACCACTACCTTAACTATTCTATCTAAAACACACACAAAATATTCACATTTATGGAGTCATCGAAACGGCTCACGCAATAAAATAATAAATGAACTGAGAAATGTCAACATGACTTACTACTCTGTCACTTTTTAAAGGAAATGTCAAACATTAATAGTAAGTTTTTATAAAAATCTATGTAACCAATGCATTGAAATTTATGAGTATTCATTTTTTTAAGGAATACTTTCCACATTTGAGAACCTTAAAAAGTATTTTAGAGACACTCGTTAACATGTGCAAATTTGCACATGATAGAAAAATCCTTTTATAAATACTATTTGCCATAGCAGTAATGGTCTTAGCAGTAACGGTCTTCACTCCAAACTATTTGCCTGCCTTGTAACCCTTTTACAAAATGAAATAAGTGCACATTTGAGATCCTTAAAAAGTATTCTAGAGACACTCGTTAACAAAACCTTTTTATAAATACTATTTGCGTACCATAATAAAATTAGAAGACGTGGTCTTGTAAAATTTAGAGATAAACTTTTCATCTTTTCGGGAATAGTTGTAAAATAACCGCTAGAGTCATTTTAATTTTTGTTGCCGGTGTGAGTCATTTTAATTAATAATAATTAATAATACGCTTACCATAATAAAATTTGTCAGTTTTCAAAAAATTTAAGAAAAATTATTTTTGTTTTACAAGACACCTAGTGTAATTATTAGTTTTAG
>Ga0315913_1009864_pt1 | contig 11114 bp, 8 predicted proteins | sample MpolsnodulesMG_FD_207736 | JGI IMG/M metagenome (GOLD analysis project Ga0315913, IMG submission 207736) | Medicago polymorpha root nodule microbial communities from Los Angeles, California, United States - small nodules | ecosystem: Host-associated > Plants > Roots > Nodule | place: USA... | reverse complement strand
TATTGCCTACATGGATGTGTTTGCTTGCATGGCCTCTAAAGAAAAAAGGGTTGGAATATTGAAGAAAAAAGGGGTTGGAATATTGAAGAAAAAAGGGGTTCAATATAATCAATTAATTTACATTTTTATATTTTTTTACAGCATTACTTCTTTTGGTTAACACAAATAATTTTGGAATTGCAGTTAACTCAGGTAAACTCATAAATAATTTTTAACATAGTTTTTGATATTTTTTTATCTTAGTTTTCACACTCGGTTTCTTTTCTTCTTTATTGATTCTGTCAATGAAAGTTTTCTGCTTTAAAATCAAGTTGAAATAATAAGTTATTGTTGTATTATACAAGTATATATGTTATGTATATATTATTTTTAATATAAAGTCAATTCGTACAAATTTAATTAAGTTTATGAGACGAATTTACATAGACAAAATGAGTTTGCTTAAACTCTTGAATTTAGAAATCTTGATAAGTGGACATTAGCACAGTGAACCGGAGTCAGAAAATTTATGGAGCCCGGGAAAATTTTTTATCGCAAATTCACATGTGACATAACATAATATATAAATAGTCATAAATCGAAATAAAAGAGGTTTCTTATTTTGTCAACAAAAGTACAATTTAAAATAGAGTTATTAATTGAAATTGATCATGTAATATACGTGACGTCTGAAAAATTGAAATTGTAATTAAATAACATGTAATCTGACCATGTAATTCGAGATTTTTATTATTAATAACCCCGTAATATATGCGAAGTCCAAAAAAGCAACCAAGAGATTGAATTTTTTGGCTAAAATATGGTTTTGGTCCCTGCAAATATGCCTCATTTTGGTTTTAGTCCCTGTAATTTTTTTTTGTTGTTTTTGGTCCCTGCAAATATGTCTCGTTTTGGTTTTGGTCCCTGATCCCACTTTAGTGATGATTTGCACACGTGACACATGATGACTGAACCCATTTATTTGAAAAATAGTCCCTGCAAAATCTTTTGATTTTTAAAAAGGTCCCTGCAAAATATTTTACTTTTGAAAATAGTCCCTCCAGGGACTATTTTCAAAAACAAAATATTTTGCAGGGACCAAAAACAACAAATTTTTTTTACAGGGACTAAAACCAAAACGAGGCATATTTGCAGGGACCAAAACCATATTTTAGCCGAATTTTTTCATGATTTCTTAGAGGCGACTTAAGAAAGTTAAAATATGGCTTTACACAAAAAAAATTATAAATTTTCGACAAACGACAAATTAATTATGAATTTTTAAAGTGTCAAAAACTCAAAAAACAAAACAACGGAAATCTCGACCTATAAATTGAATTTTGAGCTCATTATTTGCAGAGACATCTATAAAAATACATAAAAAGGATATGTAAAGTTTCATAGCATTTCGAAGTCGTTTAAATTTATTTTGATTTTTCAACCAAAACGTGCAAAATTGAAATTTTGTTCCGCGTAGTTGTATACTCACAAGTCAAATTTAGTTCCCTAATTTTGTAAGCATGACTAGAACATGATAAGAACCTTCACAATGAAATTTTGTAGTTATTAAACGAGATACAATTTAATTATAAATTATTTAAGAAATTCATAATTATGAGGGAATAAAAATTCATAATTAATTTATCCCTGGTTGAAGAAATTTAATTTTTTGTGTTAAGCTATATTTTAACGTGCTAAACATGTATGAAAAAAATAGTGAAAAATTCAACCTGTAGGTCTCATTTTTAGATTACGCGTATATTATAGGGTGGTCAAAAATAAGAATAAATTCAAGTTACAATGCTAGAATATATGTTTTGTATTTTATAGGGTCATTTTTCAGGCATAATGTATATTACAGGGTCAATTTGAACAATTAACCCGTTAAAATAAGAGAGATGAACCCGTCAATAGTGTGCTAAATAAAATTAGGAGGTAAAAGTCTTTTTCGAGCCTATTTGCGTGTGAGAATTTTTCAGAGTTTGCCCAACTTTTTCTTTTTGTAAGTGTGTTAATGGGCTTTAGGGTTGGGTCTAATGTGCAAAAATTATTGATCGAGCCCGGGCAACCGCCGGGGTCGCCGGGCGGTGAAACCGCCCCTACAGTGAACGGGAGACTCACTTAGCAAATTGAGGTTTCTACGTAGAAAGGTAATGTCAGCTTATCCCTTAGGTCACCAAAGCCGCCTCAATTCTCTAAGGGGTTTGCTGTCTGCTTAGCGAATCTTCTCTTGCAGAATACCTTGATCTCTCTGACTTCATTCGCTTCCAGGTCATTTAGGCACACTTAGAAAATTAATCTGCTTATCTAATATTTACAATGAATTGGGGAATATTCATTTATGTTTTGCAAAACAAGTAAATAAGTGTCTTTTGTGTGTGTGCGCGTGTGAGCCGTCTTTCTATAGGAAGATGACCTAGAATATGATTTCGTGTGTGTGTGTGCGCGCTTTCCATAGGAAGATGGAGTAGAATATGATGGGGACAATATGATGTCCCTTCAATACAATTCATAATGAATTTTAAGGGTTTTCCCTATGTTACTTCCTATCAATCGTACTTCTCCTATGAAGGAAATCTCAATATCTTCGTTCCTATTATTTCTGATAGATAAGGATTCATCATGAAAATGTTTTCATTTGAGAGACCATCACCAATGAGGAAGATACAAGCACCAAGGCCATGCATGATCTAACAGAAATCACCCCATTATCTTAAAACTTGGCACATATCCACTATTGAACCATTTAGCTTCTTCCAGATATGCTTCAAACATGTCCATCCACTACACCAATTAACCAGCAAAATCTAATTATATTAATATGTTTTTAACAATAGTTATATAGTATGTTATAAATAGATATCGGATATCCAAGTTTTTACTGTTCTTTTCAAGCAAGAAACAACAGTTAGCCCGTGTTCTTTCTGAATTCTATATGCAATTTCATTTGTGGTGTTATTGTTATATATATAATGCCATATAGCATGTCTTCATATATTCAGGAAGCTCATTCATCGCATCAAGATCCCACCTGATTATAAAAATAGTTTAATATAGTGATTATTTTTCCCTAATGAATCAAGTTTAATACATACCAATTCTATAGAAATAGACCTTTTGATTGCCTTTGTGAAAAGAACAAGTTTATCTAATGAGCCATAATTGTCAAAGATGTCATCAATAACATCCCAAATGCAAATGGTTTTTGTAAGTTCAATACGACAATTTGAATAACATGGTTCTGGAAAAATCCCCACTGTCCATAAGAAACACTCTGTAGGTCTATCTCTTGCAAAACTTAGTCTGTCAATAAGTCCCAACTCTTTCCACTACCTAAGCAAATCAAATAAACTAACTATAAAGTTTAGCATTTCTGAAAACACACTTTGATTAAAACATATAGTCCATATTCCTTAATTCCTATTTTGACTTGGACCGGTACACCCTTAGGCCTTAGGTCAATTTTGAGTGAAAATCGAAAGTAGTCCCTGTCAAAAACGAATAGGGACACTGTTTGGTTTGGACCATCGCAGAAAAAAATAGTTTTAGTCCCTTGCAAAAACAAATCATGACACTTACTGAATCATCATGTAAAAATTGGGTTTTTTCGGCATAATCTTAACTTCTTAAGCATAAAATCTCCTGGATATTTCTGCTAATTCTCTTTGGTGTAATGACTGGATCATCTCAGAGTCTAACTTAGCCAATTCCAAAAGAACTGGTAATTGGTTACTTGCTTGACTATATTCTTCCATGTAGTTTCTAGCTTCTAAGTCTTCAATACTACCATAGGATCACTTGAGTTTAACAATGATTCTTGACTTTTTCCAGTTTGTGAAGGTACCAACTAACACGGATGCCGTGAAATACAATCCATGTAAGTTTTTTCTTTGTGAAAGACAACTTATTACTAGGCTTACAATTATGCACAAGGAGTGCAAAATTGTGCAGAAAAAAGATTCAAAATAATGCACATAAAACAAGCTCAAACGGACAAAGACCACCAACACCTCAAAACTCTAAGCGACACACCACATAGTAATACTGCAAAAAAACACCAACCAAAACAAGTTGAAAACCCACCTACTACAAAGCATACAGCTACAGGATTAAGGGTGTTATAATGTGTTGGTGTTCGACATGAAAACCCACCAACCAAAGCAAGGGTTTTAGGCCTCAAGATTGTGGGTTAAAAAAAGGCCTCAAAATAAGTCAATTTAGCTATAAATATATAATATGACATATTAGTAATCAATATTTATTTAGCTTAGTTGGTCAATTTTAAGGCATCAAATCCTATTGGTCTTAAGTTCAAATCTTCGATTCAACAAAACTTGATTTATTATGCTTTTAATAAGCATAGTGTTATTTTTTTTTAATTCTAAAATGCCTCAGTATAAAATTTGCTTTAGGCCTCTTGACATGTTAAGCCGGTCCTGCCGACACGGACACTTGTACGACATGTGACCAACTCAAACATGTGTCTCAAAAAAGTTGTTTTGTTCTTTGTTTCGACACTCTTTAGATCGTGTTTCACACCTGTACATAACACTCATACGGAATTCAGACATGTGTCCTGAAAACATTTATTATTTTTCTTTGCTTCAATACACCTTACACACTCATTGGACATATCTATAAGGTTTAAAGATGTGTTACAGCAATGTTGATCAATGAGGAGTTAAAGACATTAAATTTGATTACAACATAATTTTAAGCTTTTTCGATAGAAAATGGATTAAATAATGTCAAATGCTATCGTATCGTATCTTATTTTTTATTTTATTTTAAAAATAATGCAATAAATTGATCATTTAGATACACATATATTTTGATTCTCATGTATAGGCAACAATGTCCAATTTTTTTACATTAATAGTGTTGATGTGTTCGTCTCAGTATCATGTGTCCGTCTTAGAGTTCATGTTGAAGGGAAGCCATGAATTATAAAGGCCAATAAGTTTCTCCAAATCAAGTCAAGATCCAAAGACGCGAAAACCACAACCTCAAAGCAAGAAAATATGCATACTGATGGAACAATATCTAAGAGTCAATATCAAGCCTACACAAATCCCCACCCCCTTCAAGCCAATTCCCTACAGAGTTAGTAACACAAAAAAACCAGCATCTGGCCAAGCTCCGACCTTGATTTAGCTTTAAGAATTTTCCAGGATAAATTGTTTTGTTTTTTCTACAACTTTCTCTCAATCAAATTCCTTTTGTGAAAATATAATTTCTTGTTAGATTACTCAGAATATCAAACTTGTTGCACCGATGCAAATTGTGATGAGCATAATAGATTACTTGCAGGAGAAGCAACTGGTGCGTGAAGGTGCTTAGCTGCCCGTGTTTGTTTACTATAGTGTATCTTAGTGTAGGAAAATTTCAATATAACCTTTCTTTTCAAAATATTATCCATAGCCTTTGTTTGAGAGTTTAGAGGGAAGGACTTTGGGGGTGGAAAAAATAGAGAAATCTTTCATATTTTTTGAGAATAATAAACTAATACTAATGATTAAAATATTTTTAATTTTAAGAATATTATAAAAACATAGATTGAATTTGAAAAATTCATATAAACTCAGATACAAATTTTGAGTTCCCTAAGAGAGATTTTTTTATCATGAATAAAAAATTAACCCCAAAATCTCTCTCCTCACAATGCCTTCTATTTTTCAGACACACATTTGCTATTAATATATGCCAAATATCACTTTTGGTCCTTTTATAGTCCGTTTATTGTAGTTTTTTTTTAAGAAAGAAATCACTTTTTTTAAACAAATAATCATTTTTAAGAGTTTTGCATCCGTTTGTTACAGTTTTTTTTACATAAAATCATAATCTAAAAAAAATAAAATCTAAAAACAGTTTCAAATGAGAAGTTCTCAAAAATAGATTTTTTTTTTCAGAGGAGAGAGAAAATATGGTTTAAAAGATTGAACTAATTTTGTAACAAAAAATCCATTTTATATAGTTGTATCCAAACAAACTAGATTATTTGTTCAAAAAAATTGATTTTTATTACGATAAACAAACACAAAATAGATTCTGTTTTTTTTCTTCATAAAATCTCTAAATTATTTTATGTCAAAATCACTTTTATTTTAATCCGTAACAAACGAACCCTTAGTTTGATAGAATTCCCAAGTTAGTCCTTTAAGTTTCAAAAAAGTCCTTTTAGTTGATAAACTATTTTACTGATACCTCTGTTGTCGGTCTTCGTTTACCTGATGCTGATTTGACTGTTAAGTTGCTGACTAGGATCATTTAAAACAAATCAATTTTGATCCAAGTCAGCAACTTAACGCCCACATCAGCATCAGTTAAATGGAGACTGACAACATGTGTAACAATGAAATAATTTATCAACTAAAATGACCTATTTAAAACTTTAAAAACATAAAGAATTAACTTGAAAATTTTGTTAAACTAAAAGGACTAAAAGATATATTTGACCATTAATATATTATCCTAAAAAAAGGATTACTTCATTTTTTATTTTATTTTACTTTTTTTAAAGGTTATTTTATTTTATTATTGACTTAGTAGCCAATATATACGTAAATAAACAAATAAAAAGAAAGTGTTGTCACTGTGGATTGATTCAAGTGTAAATTGGACTTGGATCTTTTAAGCATGTGAGAAGGAAAAATATAGATTATATATAGATTGATTCATATATAGATTCTATGCAGCATAAATTCTCCATGAAAAATTAGTTATCAATAAACAACGATAAAAACTTTACACTAATATAATGGTGAAAAAAGGGCTATCCTGAGATCTATTACAACTGATGATAGATTTTTTTTTTTATATAGGAATTAAAATTTACTGATGAAATTTCTTAGAGAGACTAATGTTTAAGAAATTTTTTACAGAAACCGAAAAATATGATTTTATTTTATAGGGACAAAAAACAAAATTTTAGATATTTACAGAGATTATTTCCTTATTAACCCTTTATTTTATTTTAGATAGAATAGTTTCCAAAGTATAAGTTAGCGTAAACTCAAATATATGGGGATTAGACAGCTATTTGTCACCCCCAACAACAAATGGTGACAACATTCCGATACGACAGTCCCACACTCACTATTGTATTGTCCCACTAGGTGGTTTTTTTAACGTAAAACAGAACCACAAACATTACCTACCAATTATACCATTAAACTTTGTAGTCTAGCTCAAGGATATGACTGTCGATATAAATCCTAATTAATTTTCGAAGAAATTGAAGTTTCCATTTCCGCTTGATACATACATCTTTCCAATAATACATGTCAACTTATAAGACATTCTCTTAAAAAAAAAAAAGTGAAGAAAACATAAATATGAGTTACGACATGCATGCTAGAAGAGTAATTAACGTGCCCGAATAAATCTACCAAACAAAAGCCCGAATGAAAAAGAACACGTATGCCCGAATAAATCATGCAATTTAAAAGTGATCAATCTTCGTAGAAGAACTTTTAAAAACACTAATTGAATTCTGCGCTCCAAACTAAATTTTCTTAATAGATAAGAGATTTAAGTCCTTTACCACTTACAAATCCATTATTGTTAAAGACATGTGGCCTTTATCACAAAAAAACACACTTAATTTGAAACAATGTATGAATATGAATTAATTCAAAAAATTAGATTGTGGAATCATACTCTATTGCCATTAAGTGTGAGTCGCACTTTTATGTAGGCAAGACAATTGAAAAAAAAAGGCAAATTACACTTGAAATCTTTAACTCAGTTTTAGATAACGATTCAGTTTTTTTCTATCATATTGATCCTTTACATTCTAAAATGCTAACAATAGTATTCTTTTTTTACATTCTTTCAAAAAACTATATTATTCTTTTTTTACATAAAAAATCCAAAAATTCAACAAATTCATAGAAAAAACATAAAACTCATTAAGCTCATATTTCAACTCAAGTATACCCATTTTGCTCTTGCTAACAATGTTATATAGCTTTAACCATTTTTCCTCCATGAAAATATCCCTCACGTAAATATGGTGGTTAATTCCTCCCAAGCTAAACAAAATAGTTCATAATTCTCGTAGCCTTATCTCTACTTAGCCAAAGACCGAAGTCATATATAATAAACAATATGATCCATGACAAAAAGGTGTCATTTATAATTTGATTTTTTTTCGATTTACAATTTCTTTTGATAAGAATTGCATGTTTCCCTATTTCAAATAAAATACTATAGGCATATTTTCATACCGAATTGAGGGAATAGTGACACACTCATAATCTAAATGGTAGCTACAATCATCTTAAATATACATCATGAATACGATTGTTCATATATAGCACATAATTTGTATCTCTTCAAGTCAATGGCTAGTAGGTAATGATGTGAAGATCAATGTTTGCACACAGTCATCAACAGTAAACGTGCTTTGATCATCTCCATGTTGATAAATAACTTGAGCAGTTCTTGCCATATTAAGAGAAGCTTTGACAACAGACAAAGGTATGGTTTTGGACATGGCAAGACCATTGAGCTCTCTCCACAAGTTCCTTACTAGCATCCTTATGTGTTTCCTTGCTTCATTTTCATCCGAAATATTATTTTCATTCATCAAGCATTGTATGCTGCAAGCATTATCCCCTCTTTCTTGTTCCTCCTGAACATAAAAATTAGTAATATATTATTGATCTAACATGATTACTAGTTAAAAGATATAAGTGAGGTCTATATAAATAAATAAATTAATTACTACTAGGAAAAAAAATCATATTTACTAAGTTAATGAAGAAAAAAAGGTTGGAATATTGAAGAAGATTGGAGAAATTATTGGGCTATGGCTTGTCACTCTATTTGGAGTTGGAGAAACAAGGAGAAGCATAAGATAGTTACAGTAGGACTTATAACCCAGCTAGTGTGCTAATGAGAAGTATAAGAAATCATTCTTTGGCAGTTAATGCAATAACAACGCAAAGAGAAACTCGGTAACGTTCGGTGTTAGTTTGTTGGAGTGAGATTGAACACGGATGGATTTTGTAGAGATGGTGGTCATATATTGGTTGTGGTGGAATCATTAGAGGAAGTGATGGTGAGTGGTTGGGAGCTTTCTCCAAGTATACTGAAATAGGAAGTGCTTATTTGGCAGAATTATAGGGAGTGTTGGAAGGGTTGTATGCTAGAAAATTGCAATTTCGATTCATTGAGTTGTATGTTGATTCCCTAGTTGTTGTGAAAGATATCACTTCGCATGGGCATGGTAGGTGGAGAGAGGTCTCTAATTGAGAAGATTCATCGCTTGTTTGCGTTTGATTGGGAATTTTTTGTTCAACACTCCTACCATAAAGCAAACCAATGTGCGAACGCTTTAGCTAACTATGGTTGCTCGATTGACTTGGGTAGCTGTTTCTTTGATGTTTGTCCTAGAAGTATTAGTCATTTGATGCTTTCTCATTTGTTGGGGAATTCTACCCCCATTCGTTGTAATCTCTTTCATTTTGGGCTTAGGCCCTCATTGTTATAAAAAAGAAAAAAGAAGAAAATGAAATTAGTTTCTTATTTCAGATTCTCTAACACTTCGAAATAGACTTGAGAGACATATATTTAATTTTTTTCCTATATAACTTTTGTATATGTAATTTAACTATTTTTCAGCAGTGATTAGGGAGATACCGTTGAAGTTCCCAAGTCATCCCATAGTCGAAGAATTTCTCCTGAACAAGAGAATAGTCTAGGATACTGCTTCATGATCATGGAAATGGTTTCCTTTGAGAGACCATCACCAATGAGGAAAGTAGCATGCACCAATGCCATACATGATCCAACAGAAATTGTTCCATTATCCAAATATGTCTTAAAATTTGGCACATATCCGCTATTGAACCATTTGGCTTCTTCAAGATATGCGTCAAACATGTCCATCCACTGCACAAATTAATCACCAAGTCTACAATTATTAACCTATTAATATTTGCTATACTTTGGTTTAAATTAACAAATATGATATTTAGATTCTTACTGTTCTTTTCAAGTAAGAAACAACAGTTAGTCCATGTTCTTTTTGAATTTTGTATGCAATTTCATTTGTGGTGTTATATAATGCCATATAGCATATCTTCATGTATTCAGGAAGTTGCTCCATTGCATCAAGGTCCCACCTGCAAAACATAAAGTTTAGTTTAGCATGGTTAATTTATAATTAGTTTCTATGGTTAATGAAGATTAAATACATTCAAATTCTATAGAAACAAACCTTTTGATTGCTGTTGTGAAAAGAACAAGTTCATCTAATGTACCATAACTGTCAAAGATGTCATCAATAACATCCAAAATGCAAATGGTTTTTGTAAGTTCAATACGACAATTTGAATAACATGGATCTGGAAAAATCCCTACTGTCCATAAGAAACACTCTGTTGGTCTATCTCTTGCAAAACTTAGTCTTTCAATAAGTCCCAACTCTTTTGACCACCTAAACAATTCCAATAAACTAGTTACAAAATGTAGCATTTCTCAAAACATAGTAGGGAAATTGTTGCATTCTTGGCATACATCAAAGTTGGCATACATCATTTGAATTTGAAAAACTAGTTAGCACTACTAGGAAAAAGCAAAATTAAAAATCAAAATTTGAGAAAAAAATAAATAAATTTTGTCTCTAATTTGTGGTCACCAAATCTAGTCACATTATTAAAGACGAATTTTACAATTTTCATATTTAAGAATCTATTTCTAATTCAATTTTTTGGTAGTGTGACATAGTTTTCAATGCGGATTTGAATTTGGTGCGATCACAAATTTCTTGCATTTCTACATTCAGCACATTGGTGACCATTGGATAAAGGTCAGATAGTGTAGAAATCAAGAAAATTTTAATTTTTAAATCTCAAATACCGAGCTTGAATCTGGATCGTATTAAACTGTCATGATATGATGGTGCAACCAATCCATTCAATACACACTTAATCCAATTTATATTGTAATCTTGGTAATGTGACATAATATTAAGTACGGTTTTGGATTTGGTGGAGTCACACATTTCATGCATTTACACAGTCAACACTCTGGTGATCATTGGATCAAGGTTGGGCGGTGTAGAAGACAAGTGAATTTTATTTTTGAAATTTAAATATTGAGCTTGAATCTAGATCTTAATCTTTTTT
>Ga0315913_1009861_pt1 | contig 11115 bp, 5 predicted proteins | sample MpolsnodulesMG_FD_207736 | JGI IMG/M metagenome (GOLD analysis project Ga0315913, IMG submission 207736) | Medicago polymorpha root nodule microbial communities from Los Angeles, California, United States - small nodules | ecosystem: Host-associated > Plants > Roots > Nodule | place: USA... | reverse complement strand
AATTTTGAAGCATACATATAAGTTTACTGAAATACAGAGATCAAAAGTTGTGACCGAGAATCTTTTAGGAACCAATAATCGATAAAATTTTTAGAGGGACTAAAACTTGAAATTTGAAAATTTTATAGGGACCAAAAACTTATTTAATCCTTAAAAACTATTATACAACTTAACTGCTAAGGTATGTTGATGGACGGTAGGGTTAGAAAAAAATAGAGAGACGAAAATAATCTAAATAATATTATTTGCTGCCTTATTTTTATTTCATTACCATCCTGTTAGAGTACAAAACCATAACTACAAGGTTCTTGAAATTAGAAAGAGGAAAAGATTCAAACTATTGAATGCCAACACCGTAAGTAAATGACAGCTCATGAAGTATTCTGGTAGGCGTTTGTGTACTCTCTTTGGTCGAACACTAGATCATGTGGGCACAAAATCTATTGGTGCAAGTATTCTAAGACATGTACATATTTTTCTTACACACCCCATTTGAAAACCAGCATCACAATACATTGAAGGGGGACAATCAGAAGGTCTAAAACACTTATTACGGATTGCTGCAATAAAGAAAGATAGTAAAATAATATAACTAAATCAGATGAAATATTGTTTACAAAATAAATAAGTAAATTTGAAAAGGATAAAATTGAATTACCGTCAATGTTCGTTGAAACAAGAAATAGAAAAATAAGGATAATCATAACATATACAAATTTGACAATTTTAGCCATATCCCTCCACCTCACTCACAAAAGAGTTTTATCACTTTATTTATAAAGCTAATTTTTTACTTACATCAATTAAATAAATTTTAGTTTTTTTTTCAAGTTGTGAAAAACCATTCCTAAAATCAGGATTGTCATGAATTGTCTCTTAAGTATATCAATAGGATATATTTATCCTTTGACACACTTAATAAATCAATAACATAAAAAACTTGTCAACAATAACATTTAATTGTTTTTTTTTTTACTTATTGTATGACTTTTCATGATATGGAAGGGAAAAATGACAATTTTAAAAAATTAGAGTACATAGACATTATATGGAAAAACGACATCACAATTATGACGGTCTCCCAATACCACCACCTATAATCTGCAACACCTTATGACTATATTAAGATAAAAGTAAAAACAAGAGAACTTTGTGTGTGTGGTGGGTGGGGGTTAGACCAAAACCTAAGAAAACAATCATGTGAACAAACACCATATGCTTCATTAAAAGCCTTACTAGGAAAACCAATAGATAAAACCATGGTGAACGAAAAAACTGTGCAGTGCAAGGAAAACAACTTTAAAACTTTGGGGATAGGGGGAATAGGTATTGAAGCTTGTATAGCTTTAGGTTTGTTTTTGATGATGTTGGTTAGATGTTCTTAGATGATGCTAGTTAGATGCTTCTATTTGATGTTGTTTAGATTTTGGTATCATAGCATAGAATCATGTTAAAGCGTCTAGGAAACCATGTCTCATTGTGTCATATGATTCATTGGTGTCTTGTGTATTGTTTTTACAAATGAAACTTCTTCATTGCTGGTCAACTTTGTTTTCTAGATGTCTGGATCAATTCAATGGAACTTGAATCGTATCATCAAAAGTCTCTGACATTTGGTGCATCGATTTATGAGTTTGTGAATTGTCTCACATGTGAATAGATTCAAAATCTTATGAATCATATCAAAACGAAGCTACAAAAGCAAAAATAGAAGAACTAAGACCCACATGGTCAAGAAGACATAACACCACATGCAAACTAAGGCCAAGAGGCCATGAAGAATTAACGACAAAAAGGTGACCAAGGTCGGAAAGCCAGGATAGATTAAAAGCAAAAGAGGAAACGAATTTGAAACCACGAAGAGCAACAAAATATTATAAGAAAAGGGAAAACAGATTCAAAACCATTAAGCTAAGTCAACATAAATACGACGTCTCAAAATAGATATCCCATCAAAAGCTTACAGAATACTGAAGGCGCTTTAGAGGGCTAGCTCACTTAAGTTGCATAAAAAATAAAGTATTATAGCTCCACAAAGGGCTCGCCCATGCCATACACCTATGAACTCGCCGAAGGGCATGTAAAATGCAGATATTGCCCACACTCAAATATCGAAAGAGCAACATTATAACTAACCACTTCGCCTTATCCTAAGGCTCGTGCTTGGGGAGCTATGGATGGTCTTGTCCCAAGACTTGTGCTTAGGGGCTGTGGATCGTCAATATATAATTAGGGGCACAACGCCCTCCAAAAGGGCCAAAAACAGCCTTAGGTGCGCCCTTTTAAGGGCGCCACCTGAAAAGGCTTCTAGAAACATCTAGAACATTCTAAAGTACATTGTACAATCGACCTTACATATTCATCATTTCGCCTTGTCCCAAGACTCGTGCTTGATGGACCGTGGATCGTCAATATATTCTTAAGGGTTCGAATGCCCTCTAAAAAGGCTAACGCGCCCTCCATAAGGGCTCATAAGGCTTAGGCGCGCTCTCCCAGAGGCACCGCCTCAACTAGCTTCTAGAACTCAGTAAAAAGACTTAAAGCCCACATTACTTGAGTTTTAAGTCTCGGAAAACCAAGCCCACGAATGACTGTAAATACATCTCTTGAGAGCACTCTCAAGGCATCTCATAAACAGTCTAAACCTTAGATTCTATCATTATACTCACCGCAAGTACAAACATTGTGGTTAGATGTTTCGTTGTTTGTTAAGTTCTTGAAGATGATTTTTGAAACTTTAACTTATTTTGCAATGATGTTGAGACCTTAATTTATTTTAATTGAAGTTGATGAACTATTTCGCTGCATTTTAATTATGATTTTGACCTATGAAATGGTGAAAGGTTGAGTATAGGCAGCACCTATTTAAATAATTGTATTTTTATTTAATATATAAAAGTCGGAGGTCTTGGGGTGTTACATGTAAGATGTCAATTAAGTGATTTGATTCAAGTACTTAACAATTTTCATCAATAAAAAAAAAATCATTCGAAAAAAACTCGAGTTCAATTACTCCTTTGGTCCCTTTTTATAGGTGTAGTTTACAAAAATCACGGGTATTTAAAAAGTTGTTGGAGTAATAAAATTGTCTCAAATATATGTGATTATTACTAAATTACCCTTAATTAAATATATATTTAATGTTGACTTTTCATATACCAAGACAATTTGGTAGTAGTATTAATAAGAGGTACTTGGAAAAAGAGTAATCAATACATTTAGGAATTTGTATATGATCTTATATTTAAAAAATAAAACTTTTTTTTTTATAAACTACTACTTTTTTTTTTGTTGAACAAATCAAAATGGAATATATTGCTCAAAGGAGGATAAATTCACCCCGCACAAGGTGTGCTAAAATGGTGAATTACCCAATATCTGTTACAACAATATTAAAAGCGACGAAGTGAATAAAAAATAAAACATCAAGAATTCTTTCATCTAAAAAAGAATGGTTACAAAATAAGAGATTAAAAGTGCGAGAAAAGGAAAGAAAAAAAAGGCAATAGTAATAGAAAGACTTAAATGCAATTTTCCCCTTCTATGTTTCAAAATATTGCGATTTTGTCCTCTTAATTAATTTTTTTTTTGTTCTCAATCTTTAAAGAAATATGCTCTTTTGACTCTTTATCTTTAAGGAATTAAACTCTTTTGACCCTTTTTCTTTACAAACTGTTATAATTTTAAACTCCCTTTTAAAACACGTGGCTTCTTCTTAGCAACTTTCTAACGTTTTATAAAATTATAATTTTTTTTTTAAAGGATATAAATCACAACTTTTTAAAATTTTAAGAGGTCACAAATTCACTTAAGCCTAATACTAGAAAAGACGGTACTACTACTACTACCGGTGTTGATGGAAACGAGTGAGAATCATATATCGTGAAACCCGCACATACATAGGAAACATGTTCATCAGAAAATGGCAGGTGTGTCACCCATTTACAAATTATACAATTTCAAGTACCCAGGTAGTTCATGATTTTCTCCGCCAGTTTAATTAGTGACCTCAACTAAACTCCTTTTCTATAAGTACACCACTTTTCTATGTAGAAAAAACACCATTTTCAGTAAACTACAGTAAATACTATAACTAGTATTATTGATAATAGTGCATAAACAGTACTATCAGTACTTTTTGCTTATGGAAGATAAAAGAGAAAGAGTGGTTTAAAGGAGTAACAACAACCCCACCTTTCAATCTTCTTTTCCTATTTCTTTCTCTCTTTATCAACAGTACTTGTACAGTACAGGTAGTTGAATTTTTTATTTATGTGTGATAAAAGGGTCTCTCTCACTTTCACAAAGAAAGGTGAGTGTTTCTTTATCATTCTAAGGGAAAAAAAAAGGAGAAGAAACTTTCAGAAATTTTTAGTTCTGATTTTTTTCTATATTTAGTTTAAGTTGTAATTGTATAAGTATTTCTTTCCAAATAATTTTCTTTGTTAGAAGATGATTTTTTTTTTTTGTTGCTTATCTTTGTTTTTTTTTGTTTTGATCTGGTTTTCTTTGGAAATAGTGCCTTTGCCAGATTTGTGTGGATATGAGATCTTCAATCGTTTTCTCTTCTTCTCTGATTCTCATGAAGACATTAACTACAGTACACTTCCACCTTCTCTGTTGGAAACTACAGTTTCACTTCCGTGATCTCTGCTTTTGACCATTAATTTACTACTTTTTACTTTTTTTGGTTACTGTTTCTGGTTTATTTTATTGGTATATAATAATAACTCCTCTGGTATTCTGATTCATATTTTTTATTTTTATTTTTATTTACACCCTTTCTATGCATCTGGTTTCTTTTGTTACATGTTCTTTTGTTGAAGCTTTTGGATTTTAGATTGACTTTGAAAAGCTTTAGTTCATGAGAATGGTGAAGCAGTAAGCTGAAGATGCAGTTTTTATTTATATATTTATTTAGATTTTGATTCTTGTTAATTGTATTATGTTTGAGATTTTATGCTTCTCTATTTTTACTTACATCTGTATTTGATGAATTGTGCATGGATTTGGAAGGGCTAGAACAAAAGCCACACTTTTAACTTTTAATGTTGAAAAAAATGTTTATTTATGTAAAAATCTTGTAAGTCCTAGGGTTAGGGTTCTTACAAAAAAAATTTGATTTTTAAATATCTAGAAGCCAAATAAACCATAATATTATTAGATATTGTCGTTTCATTTTGGCTAATATATATTTCTTCCCATTGCAGTGCTTGATCTATTAAGGATGTTATTGTCTATAATTGTTAATCCTTAATTCATCAAACATTGGGAAAGATTTGAGTTCTTCTGTAAATTCTTGTCCAAAGTAAAATCAGGTAAATTTATCCTACCTATGAGATCTGCATGTTAGATGCTCATACATATAGTATTTGTCAGCAGAAATATATATGTGAATTTGGAAGCCCCATAAAGTTGAATTATTATTATATCCTATTGTGGTAATAATCAGGAAGGAGTTATAATTTGATGAAATATTATTTGGTTTGGTTGATATTAATAATTAAGAAAAATAGTTCAAGAGAGCTCTCTTCAGTCCACTCATGGATAGGAAAAGGTTTTGAATTAGCTGCTGACTCATTGATTCAAACACAATATGAAAAAGCATCATGAATATGCTATATTGTGAATGTGTGAATGATGCGGGAGCTAAATTTCATCTTTCTCTTGTCTTTGCTTGGACTGAAGGGAGCTCCCTTTTGCTGTTTATATATCATTTTCTTCTCACCCTGCTAGTCTTGTACTTATTTTGCCTTTCTCTGGTTAGTCCTTGTGATCCAAGTGTGGTTATTTCAATAAGATTTTAACTGATTAAAGAAGAAAAAAAACTAAGCATGTATTAACAAATAGGCACTTGTAATAATTTGACAATAACATTAATTAAATGTAATTATATGTGTTGCTTGCTATCAATGCATTGTACTTTCAATATAAGTGTTGCTAGTAGATAGTAGCTTCATTTTGTTTTCATGTCCTGATATAGTCCCTTTGGTCTTGCCCTGCAAATTGTTGCTATAGTGATTTGATTATTTAGCTATTTATTTATTTTCCCTTGCCAACATATCATGCTACTAATGGAGAATTTACTATTATTAGTCCGAAAGTTCTGAATACTCTCTTGGCTCGAGTTCTTGTTGGATTCTTGTAAGTTTTATTGGCAGACATATTCTTTATATGGGCTTTAACCATCCTTGTTGTATGTGGTAAGTTAATGATTTTCTCTTAGTTTTGTTGGTGACCTTATTGTTTTGTTTAATTATTAATAATAACTTTTGTCATAATAAACATTATCTTTTGGTAGCTTCATTATAAATCCTTATGTAAGATAGATATCATATAATGATTTTCGTGTCTATCTATATATAATGCTAACAAATAGTTCTAGAGAATTGAAAAGAGATTTTTTTTTATAGAAAAGAACATTTTTTAGACTTTTAAAGAATTCTTCACACAAATTTGAAGATATTATTATTATTACATTTGCTTCCTTAAAAAAATGCTATAAGGGATTGGTATTTTTAAAATGGATTTTTCTAACCTGCACATAAGAAGCAATCAATTTTTAAGGTGGCCATTCCTTAAAGTTTTTTTGAGTTTGTATTTATTATTCAATCATTAAATGCTATGGGTTTTTAAATTTAATAATTTAAAAGTTAAATTAATTTTCGAATTAATTTTGTCTAATTGGTACGTCTGTTGGTCACATTTACAAGTAACTATCTTTCTTTTAGATTTATTAAATAAATGATGTATCTAACTTTAAAGTAGTACTAGTAAAAAAAAACTTAAGTATACTAACAAAAATTGTAAATTGAAACAGACAGATACACACCCCACGATACGTGTGTTCTTTTTTCTCCAAAATACAGTAAATGTTCGGAAATATTACCAACTCTTTGAAGTGATATTGGTTATGTTCATCGTGCTAACTCATGCAATGACTTTATATGTTCATCGTGCTAACTCATGCAATGTCTTTTTCACTCTTAAGATTCTCATATGTACTCTATACTCACTCATAACTATGACTTTTTACACAAACGATTCTGTTATGTACTCTAAGGAGATCCAAATGGAGTAGTATTTATTAGTATATTTACATATTCATATTTTATACATGTACTTAATGGTATAATACGGTCATGTTGAACTAAAGTTTAATCTCATGAATTTAGTATTTTTATTTTCACTCATTCATGAATTGATTCGTTTATTTTCTAATCCAAGATTTGATTTGGTCATTCACTGAAGTACTTCATGAAAAGGGTCAGAAAGTGTCTTTCTTTTTGTGATAAATCTTAATTAATAGATGGGACACAACGCAACAAAAGGGTAGAAGCTTATTTATGAAAATTGAGTGGATATATATAGCTGGCTCTGAACTTACACACACCTGTGTCGGCCACTTTATTCCAAAACACAGAAACATCATATTGTTTTGCCCCACGTTCTTTGTTGGACGGAGTGGATGAACTCCAATACATTGCTGCCATCCATAAAATCTTCTAACAAATGCATTTAAGCGCTTATGGATGGATACATTCATATTTGAGTATTTAAATAGATTTTACATGTAGACATCAATCATTTATATATTTTTTATAGTGATATCTTTGGATTGGTCAGAGACCTAGGCCAATAGTTTAGGCCAATAACAAATCAGGCTTAAATGTCACATTTGACAGTTTACTTGCAACACACCCCTTCCTCCCGAGGGACGTACGGAGCAACCGAGACCAGTTTAATTGAACTGTAACGTCTCTTTACCCATGTTTTGTGAATCTCTCATCGGCTGTTATACTTTTTATGATTTCGTAACCGTCAGGCACACGTGTGTCTTTCAACGACTCTACATTCACGCACATCTATATGGAATCTCTCACTTCTAAACCCCCATTTATGACCTCTACTGACTTGAGCGTTGTAGTGTCTGCAGGTACCCCCTGTTTCAGTATTCAACTGACGCATTACCACCAGCTTCAACCACCGCATTAAAGAAGCACCGACAATCACCTTCTGATCAGGTACGACCAGTGGCGCCGTCTGTGGGAAAATACAAGTTATCCTTGTTATTTTACGTACAAATAATCAAAGCTTCATACTAAAAACCATGACTGCCAACATTGCTAGCATGCACATCCAGAGCCAAATCCAACGTCCCAACCGCGATGGACAAACAACCTCTCCATGTGTGATATTAGATATGAGTCCATCTTTGCTGCTGCTAGCATGTTTCGGTTTTGGGTCTTCATTTGGCTTATTTTCGATCTTTTATGTTTATGCTACTTCTCCATCTCCCGACTATCTTAGGAATTTGTTTCCTGGATTCCGGTATGCTGATCACTTTTGATTTGAGATCGGGAGTTAGTGTCTAGTTCCCAATTTATGTGCTTGTTTTGGTGTTTTCTCTAGTAGATTGGTAGTTGAAGGGTGTCTTAGTGATTTATCTCTGAAGTCTAGTAGACCAATCACTTTTGATTCGAGATCGGAAGTAAGTTTCTTGACTCAAGTTTTTGGGCTTGATATGGTGTCTTCTTCGATGTATCAGAGATTGAGTGGTGGTGGAATCCGAAGGAGTGTTGGAACATGTCATTGTTCAGGTGTTTAATTGGGTCGACTGTGGTGATGAGAAGATGATGTTCTATTTCAAGGGTTTTGATCAGATGGATGATTTATTTGAGGAATTATGGTGAGCAGCATTCGAAAGGTGAAAGAATTTTGTTTATGTGGTCAGTTGCAAGAAAGTGTGGGTGTTTGGCTTTGATTTAGGTGGTTGGTGGTAGCCCTCAATTTAGGTGGTATCTATATTGGTGTTAATCTGTTTTTCTTTTAGTGTTTTGCCTATATACAACACTTTGATTTTGTAATTTTTGTCCGTCGTTCTTTGTTCGTCTTTTGCAGAGATTTGATTATTAATAAATTTTACCGTTAAAAAAAAAATATTTATAAAATATTGTTTTCTATAGTTTCACGCAATTAAACATAATCTTATTTGAGATATGTTAGACACTAAATGTTAGTACATCTTTCAATGAATTCATTCAAAGTTTTGTTCGCAACGTTGTAATCATGTAAGAATTCTGCTCTTTACCCAAACTGTTTCGCTCATTCCCAAAGTAAATGTCCAAAATGCCCTTACGTGACTTAAGTCACGCTAGTGTATTTTTTACGTGAGTTAAGTCACGCATAGTGACTTAACTCACGCACTAGTTGGCTAGTGGTTATAGCTCAAGAACACACGTTTTTTGGACGGTGGTCAATGCATTTTAATGGTTTTTACACGTTTTTTTAAAAAAGTTTTTCACGTTTTTTGACCTCATTAAGTGCTATGCTACCTTAAACAATCTATAAATACCCTCACAAACTTCCTCTTTTCTTCACATTATCTCATCCCACTCTCTCCCCCTTTTTCTCTTCTTCTTTTTTGCTTCTCTAGTCTCTAGGCTCTTTATACCCCTTTAGGTATATATACCAGTGGCTTTTGGGGGATGTAGTGGTTCGCCGGGTTGGGGAAAAGGACATCATCCCTTGAGGTAAAATTAGGTTTGTTTCCTTTTACTTCCAAAATCTTTTTACTGTGGGTAAAAAGAATCATCATGGGGGTATAAAAGGAACCAAATTTAAATTTACCTCAAGGGATCTTGATGTCTTTTTTCCCAACAGGACGGATCACTATTTTCCCCAAGAGCTATTGCTATATACTGAAGAGGGTAAAAATTACTTTTTACCTCAAAAGGGTAAAAAAATATTAATTAGATTAGTGAATTCAAATAAAATATATATATTTCTTATTGTAATGTTTGAATAATATTAATAAAACGAGAGTTATGTTTATTAATTTTGTTTTTTATTTGTATTTATATTTGTATTTATTTTATGTTTATGATTATGTATTGAATAAATAAAATCAAATAATTATTAATATTGAATAAATAAAGTGAACAAATAATTTAGAAAAAAGTAAATAAAATAATTTAGAATAAAGTAAATAAAATAATATAAAGTTACGTATGCGCCACTTAAATAAATTTGAATTTGAATATGCACCACTTAACTCAGCGTGAATTAGAATAAAAATTGCGTATTGAATAAATTCGAATAAAGTTACGTATTAATTTTTTTTTTGAAAAAAGGCCTAATTAAACTCAGCGTGAATTCGAATAAAGTTGTGTATTGAATATTAAACTCAGCGTGAATTCAATTAAAGTTGTGTATTGAATAAATTCAAAAAAAGGACTAATTAAACTCAGTGTGTATTCAAAAAAACGTGTTCTTGACAAAATACCACCGGTAAACCTAGCGCAAGTTAACTCATGCTATTGTGTTAACCTTGGCGTGAGTTAACTCACGCTATTGTTAGCCTTTGCCTAAGTTAAGTCACGCTACTGTGGCCGGTTTTTCATGCATTGTACAATATTTTTTACACGCTTTTGTTAATTTTTGCATTTGTTTTATGATTGCTTATTTAATTAAAATATTCCGTTAAAGTAAATAAATAAAATAGATTAAACTCAGCGTGAATTCGAATAAAGTTGCTTATTGAATAAATTCGAATAACAGTTACATTAAATTACATAAACGACATGTATGTCAACTATATATGTTCATAAATATGTCTTACCATTACATTCAGGAATGCACCTTCCAACTACAACAATTGTCTTGCCTCTGAATGTGGCAAATTCAAACTTGCTAAGCAGTAGGACTCCAACATTCGTCCAGAAGTCCTTTTGTTCAATTCAAAAGGTTAAATTCTTGTTGGTCTTGGTTTTAAATGATAGTATCCAAGTGTCAACAGAATGAGGTCCAGACCTTGACACTTCAATACCATCATTTAAACGAAGCCAACAAGAATTTAACTTTTTGAATGGAACAAAAGAACTTCCGGGCGAATGCTGGAGTCCTGCCGTTTAACAAGTTTGAATTGCCCCATCCAGAGGAAGACAATTGTTGTAGTTGGAAGACACCTTCCAACTACAATAATTATCTTACCTTTGAATGAGGTAAATTCAAACTGGCCAAACAACAACTATCAAGCATTCACCCGGAAGTTTTATTGTTTCATTCAAAAGATTAAATTCTTGTTAAACTTGGTTTAAATGATGGTATTCAAGT
>Ga0315913_1009855_pt1 | contig 11121 bp, 7 predicted proteins | sample MpolsnodulesMG_FD_207736 | JGI IMG/M metagenome (GOLD analysis project Ga0315913, IMG submission 207736) | Medicago polymorpha root nodule microbial communities from Los Angeles, California, United States - small nodules | ecosystem: Host-associated > Plants > Roots > Nodule | place: USA... | reverse complement strand
AGTGAATGTTTGTTGATTATTAACAAATTTTTGTGGTTAATCGTTGTTGGGTTTCTTCTATCACCTGTCGTTAAAATTTTTAGACATGGTTAATTGGCCGTTTTCCAAGTGAGATGTTCTTGCCTAGATTCGTTGTTATATGTATTGCCGATTTTTAGTTTGGTGCCCCCTTAACCCATAGCATTTATTAAACTATACTTTAATCATGCAGATAGATGATATGCATGATCTCCTACCTCCGAACTATAAGTGGTGAAAACATAGCAAATGAGTTTATTATGCTTTATGTTCCATTGTTTTGTTGTTGCAGTGTATTTGATAAAATTTGGTTAACTAGTCATATTTTGATTGCCCTGAAACGCAAATGGGGTCAAAAGCAAATTATGGTGCATGGATTTGTTTACTTTAAATAAGATAAGTCATTGTTTGTGGAAGAATTATAACTTTTAAATAAGATAAGTCGTTGTTTATGGAAGAATATTTTTTTTTTTTAAAACTCGATATTCGATCTAAGAATCGACTAAGTCATTGTTTATGGAAGAATTATAACGATCGATTATTCGTAAATTCTATCAAATATTATAGATGATGCATGTGTTCCTTAAAAAAAAAAGACTATGGCTCGCTTTTAACAATACTACAATAGCATTAGCAACCGTTAATGGAAGTGAATTTCCAATGTTGCGATTCTGAGTGTTGTATGACACTCCTTAAAAAAACTTAGCAGCAGGGATGGTTCTCCGCCAAAATATGAAGTCCCAATAGGGGGCGTGAAATTTTTATAATTTTTGTCGTTGTGGTGGCCGGGGTTTGAACGCTTAACATTGCATATATTATGCATTGTCTTTATCAAATTGCTAACCTTACGAGGATGAAATTTTTATAATTTAGGATACGACTAAGATATTAGATAATTTTTTTATAATAAAATTTATATGTATGTAAAATAATGAAAAGATATATGGATTGTTTTTTCTTTATTAATACATAGTTATAAAGATCATAATTTCCAAAAATAATACTTGTGGTCGGTGTAAATCATAACCTATTTTCATACCTATGATGTTAGGATATCAATAAAAGTGTCGTTGAAAGAATTCAATGTTAATTTTGTTTAATCTTGACTGATTAAGTGTCTATTATCTTCTCTATCATTACCACCATTCACAAATATCATATATTTTAGGTATGTTTATCGACGAACAACTCTGACTTATTTAGACCTTGGATTTAATCATCTAAATTTACACTAAATTCTCACAATCTTGTCTCACTTTCATCTACCTTCTTTTTTAGAATATGTATCCCTAAAACATCTTATAAGCAACTGCAAAGTATTTTATAAATATTTGATAAAATAATTTTAAAAAAATTTAAAAACTAATTTTGATACTTCGTGGATGGTTCCGTCATAAAAAGATACTTCTTGGGTGGTTATCCACAAAATATTGGTATCATATACGACTACGTCTCTATTTTGGAGTATCTAGACTTCAGATGTACATAAACTCACTATTTTTAAGAACAAAACAATCAATTTGGTCCCTAAACTATCGGTGTCTTGTCATGTAGTCCCAAAACTATTTATATCAGCTTAAAAGTCCTTAAACTATGTAAAAAAAATACATCAATTTTGTTAACCAAATGACTAAATAGATTGACAGGAGAATAATTTAGGAATCTTTTAGTTGATTTTAACAATTTATGAACTATATTTATGAGAAAGTGATAATTTATAAACTAAATTGACTGTTTTTTCTTATTTTAATCACTTAGTTCATAAGAAACAACATTTATGTAATTCCGTAGAAACTTCAAGCACACAACAATATTTGGAAAGCGAGAAACAATTCCAACTTTTTAAGGAACTATAGCCTCAATGAACTAAATTGTCCCCGTTGGATTTAGGAGACTCGTTTTTTGACTCGTCATACAATTCTTGGGTGGGATTTGCTCTTTAGACACCTAATAATTGCTCTTTAGACATCGTTGAGGGTATTTTTAATAGTTTGAGGTGCCTATGAGTAATTACTAGATGTATAAAGAGCAAATTTCTTTTTGGGTTTATTGGCAGCTTTTGGTCCATGATCAATATTTTGTAGCAATAGTCATGAACTTCACATAACGTACAATGAAACTTTTTGTGAACGGAGATACTCAACACTAACATATTATTATAGTTGAGGCGACCATTTAGTTGGCTTTTCGTATCATAAAATGTTACATTTTCATTGATCATAAACAAATTTGGTTTGCCGCTTATAGTAGTAAACTGCAACTATGTTAGAATTCATTTTAACCGGGTAAGATGGTTTATGAATGATCATGAATCAAACACACAAATTTATATAAGTTTCAACACATTCTAATCTACATGAACTGTCGATGCATCCTAGACCATATATTAGTATTGTGTTTTATAAGTTCAAATTCTATAGCCTGGACATATAAATTTACGTATTTCTGGTGTTCGGGTTGTAAAGTCTAGATGTGTAAAACATATTTTTCATAAGTTTTGATTATGTTAGATTCTAAAGTTTTAAAAGCATAAAGATTATAGAATCTAAATATGTAAAAGGTTGTGAAGTCAGTTTAAAAGTCGCATAAAAATAGTATTTGGGCATGTAATTAGTTATTCGTTCAAGTTAATTTATACAATTTGCTTGTAACTCAAGACCAAATATGTTAAAATAGAACAAAATATTACAGAAATACAAATCCTACTATGTCTGCCATAGACTTCATCCACCTCTGCCAAAGCACTACTAGCCTCCCTGAGGATATCATATCACACACAACATTCCATATTGGGGTATCCCTCTGTATAGCCTTTAAACTAGGTGACAAGTTTCTGATACACATGCATTGTGAGACCAAGTATGTTGTAGGACCTCCATCCTCTTTTTCCACAACCTCTAGAATATCATAAAGGCCAAATTTAGATCCTCTAGAATACATACTGCATTAATGTGAGCCACTTTAGCTCGACCGGGGAGCCAAGAGACATTGAAGAAGTTTTAAGAATGACATCTAGAGTTCAAGCTCTGGAACCCTGGAAACTAATATAACTACTTACTAACATTTGCATATTCAACAAACATGATGCATTAGGCATTTTAAGGAATAATGTACATTGCAGCTAATTGATATTTACACTGAAAAACACGCGCACACACACAATGCACATTGATTGTATACTTCAGCTTAGAGTGATAAGAATGTTTATAATTAATTGAATAAGAAAAATAAAACACAGCAAGAAAGTGCATGGCCTTGCACTGAGTTGTTCCCCACTGTTGACAACATCGTAAAAGAAAGAATAACAGGCACAAAAGTTTTCAGCAAAACACAGATACTGGTCTTTTTTCCTGGATTCCCCTGTAACCTAAACAAATGAAGAATATGCACATCACAATTTGAATCAAGGGCATGAATGATTCCTTACATTGTCATGCAAATTTGCAAAGCCAACAATATTAATATCTTTTAGCCAAGTATTAGCTGCAACCAATGAAGCAAACACAGACACGAACCTGACCCTGACACGTAAATGACATTAACACGAAAAAGCTGATACAATTTGAGAAAATGAAATTAATTTCCAAAGGTGTAAAATTGATTTTAACATGTTTGGATGTTCTCATGTAAAATTGATTTTGCCTCCAGAATTTTTAACTTGAAGTTACAATTTGGAGTTTTTGCCTCTAGAATTGATTTTTAGCTTCTAATTTTTTGTTCAACTCACTTTTATCATATCGATTTTACACAATCAATTCCTTCAAAAACTTTTTTTGTCATCGCAAAACCAAAAATACAATAAGTAACCACACATGTCTGTGTTTGACATCGACAAGTGTTGGACACTGACATACCGTCAATCTAAAGTGTCAGCATTATATTTTGTCAAGTATTTCAAAAAATGTGTGTATAAGTAAAAACACATATACATGATCTTTAACCTAGTTTTACACTATTCAATTGAAACGGATTCTAAATCTGTTGAATATAAAAGACAAGAAAGAAAAAAGCAAGGGTAGATGCAAAAGTGAAACCTGAAATATAAACCTTCGACTGGGGTTTCCAGAAATCTTGTTAACACCTCTTTGGTTTCCACACATTTCTTACCAAATAAGAAATGTAATCTGTTTTTGTTTATTTTTTTTAACCAACAAAGCATATAAGTTTCAAACACAATAACAACTTATGCTATATTAGTTAAGAAAAATAAAATCAAAAAAATAAATAAAAGGGAAGAAATAAAAGGGAAGCAACTTTATATGAGAAGCATGTATATCTAACATTCATAAGTAGAGACAATCGCCGTACAAGTCGATTTCAATGACGACCTATGCAGCCTCTTGAAAATCGAAGCTGGCATTCATCTTTATTTCTCATGAATGAAACCGTGACATTGATTGTATAGAGTCTCACTGGGACAAGAAGATTCGTGAGCTTATACTGTTGCTAAAGCTTCCAGTAATTTTTGGGTATTAGTCCGTATGGATTTTTCGGTATTTACCCATCATAATCAAAATATTTCCTAAAAAGCTACCTCAGTTCCCATATGCATTTTTAGAAAACCAAATATATCTAGATGCACACCATTCTAGACGTGGAAAAACAATGTTGGCCAGAATTTGGTACACCTGAACTCATTTGGGTTGTTTTCATATATGTTGGGGGATAAAGCATCTATCAAATCAATTTTTTTTTCATAAAACAAGGCAGTCAATTAACTCCAAATGTTTTGGTCAAGTAGTAGAAAGACAGGTCTAACACGCAGAGGTCTCGTGTTCGAGCTCCGTTGGCGCCCTTGCAAGGAACTAAATGTAGTATTCTTTGAACCCTAAAATCTTCTTGCCATGGACCGAGACACCATCCTCTCACTTTAAATTTTTTATTATAAAAAAAATGCACTCAATTGATTATTCCCTATATGCAAAGATTCTGTTTTACTCTATAGAAGACTAATAAATAGTTGCCAAAACTTACAAATTCAAAAACACTCCCACATAATATTCATAAAAAGTTTTGAAATATAAAAGAAATACAACACTATACATGATGGAAATGCATTTTTCGTATAGATGTTCAAATGCGTTCTTCAGAGACATATTCCTTACTTAAGGAGATAATTTGCAAGCAAAATGCAACTAAATATAATTATTTATTAATTTTTTGACAAGGACTAAATATAATTATTAGATGTATAAGATGTGAGCATTGTAGTATTATGTTACAACTTCTCCCAGTGGTTTATGTTTCTAAGTGTTTTTCTTGGCTATCATTCACTTTCGAAACAAGGGGAGATTCTATTAAGTAATGGTGATTTATAAGTCCAAAAAATGGTATGAGAACAAAGTCACAAAATAATTTATCTTAGTAGTTTGATGAGCTTCTCATGCTCAATGAACTCGGGTGCTTTGAAGGCTTACGATCAGCGGAAACCTGTACAGTCGAGGCAGAACATGGAGACATCAGTAGCCACTGCAGGAGAGTGGTAAGGAATGATGGAACAAGAGTGCTCATTCGTGCAAGGAGGCTTGTGAAGAAATTTGATTTAGAAGTGAGATCCGGAGAAGCAAATTAGTTTGGAATTAAACATATTCTTGCCAGCTCTTCTTCAGCCTCCGCAGTCATCTCCACGACAAAAACTGAAATGCCGGGACATGTACAAACCCTTATAATTTGCAGTGAATATTAGAGAGAAATAACACATGGTATGGACCCAAAAATATCCTTTAGTGAACAAGAATGATTACTGATGACAGTACAATGCCCAGAAAATTTGCATCTTCAATTGATTGGCCAACAACTCAGCCTGCCATAAAATTTGGAGATACAAGTGCAATCCAAAAATTACAAACATCGAAGAAATGGGTGGAAATCTTATTAAGCACGGGAAGGCTCTTGCACTAATAACTCCAATATAAATATAGAAAGAACAATTGACAAAAGTATGCATGTGCTTTACTAGTATTTACCTATAAGGCTAACTATTCTTATGTTACAAAAAGAATGCCTATAAATAATAGATAAAGCAAAACTATCGGGGAAAAAAAATGTTTTTCTATATAAAAAAGAAACATTTGAGAAGATATTATCATACCAATGTCCAGAAGATGACGCCCTAAACCTTCACCATGTGTGCATCAGCCACTGACGAACTCAAGTCTTCTCGAGATTGCGATCTTCTACTCTGCAGATGCATCTGACTTCTGTGGGGCTTCCAGAAGGTCCCTATATTACTACTGTCAAACGGCATCTGCCCTAAATTGGTAGAGGAATAACTGTGCGAGACACTACTAGCTGCCGGGTAAAAGGAAGATTCCATCATCTGGATGCCTGCACTGTTATCACCAAGACCATGTCCCAGGCTAAATGGTCTATCTTGTGAACCTGCAATAGTTGGGCTGAGTGGTGTCTTTGTTCTTGACTCTCCTGCAATAACATTATCTTCAAAGCTCAATCATAAAGAATCATTTCCAATACTCTCAAATTATCACCTGAAATTTTAAGAGTTTAAACAGAGGGATTTGTGAAATGCTTGAGTGTGGAATTAGCACTCAGCAAATTTTATTATTATACCATACCCCTTTACAACATATTACATGTTACATTTACAAGGAAAATAAATTCAAGTTCAATTTCCCAAAGTGCGTGGATTAAATCACAGTGCATGAATCTACATATTACATGAGCGTAAGGCTTTAAATGCTGCTATTCCCGGCAACCATCTAACTTGCGCTCGCCCATCAAACCAGAGCATATATAAGCTTTTTTTTTTTTTTTTGAAGGAAGCATATATAAGTTAAATGCCCAAGTTTGCATCAAATATATTGAATCTGGGATCCTCTTATAGACTCTGTAATTTTAGCTTCATCGTCTTATATTGCAGTAATTCAAAAGGAATTTGACTCTGCTCCTTCCGGTGGAGATTTCAGGTTTTTCAGGACCAATAGAAGATTGATGAAAATCTTTAATGGACTTGGTAAAGTTCTGTGATGTGTCAGACACAAACATGCAGCCACAACCCCTTGGGGGACTACTTCCCCCATTGCCTATACTGGATCTAATATGAGAAAATTTATCTTTAAAGATTTTATTTAAGACTTCCTAAATCCAAAGGATATGGAACTATTTTTGCGATAGTAGACTGGTTGTCTAAATATGTTCATTTCATCTTATTAAACACCCTTATATAGCCAATATAGTGGCTAATATGTTTGCTACGGAGATTATACGGCTTCATGAAGATTTAGTTGCTAATATGTTTGCTAATATGTCCATCACTAATTTTTTCCTAACCATAACTGCCATCGGACGGTTACTTTTACTGTTTCCTATGCGGTCTCATGCTGATTCCATTAGTTCTTCCTATCACCCAGAAGCAAACTGAAGTCTTAAGCAGGTGCTTCGAGAGCTATTTGAAATGTTTAAACTGCTGAACAACAAATAATTTGGGCCCATTGGGATGAATTATAGGCCAAATTCCAGAATGAAATTTCATCTCAACTTTCCGTTGAACCCTTTTTGAGTATTCTATGGCAGAAAGACTCCTATTGTCACTCAGTTTCTTAAGTAATAAGACTATAGTTAAGGCAGTGGGGAGAAAGTATTAGATAGAAGAGAACATAGTCATCGATCCTGAATAAAGGTGCGGAGCAGCCAATCTCAAACACGTTATAGATAGATTGGCCAATATAGCACCGCCATTGGGCAGATACTGCTTAAAATATAATCTCGCTAGGGTACAATAACAAAATGAAGAAATGTGCAAACAAGAAAAGGAGACCGTCACCAGTGCAATTTCAATTGGGAGAAGAGGTCTTTCTTAAGTTGAGGCTCCATAGGTAACCCACAATTTCTAGAAGGTTCCACCAGAAATTGGAAGCAATATATTACGGCCCTTTCTAAATTATTGTTGAATATGGCGAGGTTGCATGCAACTTCAACTTTTCTATGTCTCATTCCTTAAGAAGGGAGTTGGCATCTATCATCTGCAAGCCAACTTACCAAGTGGTATGCAGATGATTTCTCTAGAAGATGAAGTCGAATCAGAATCGGTGCTTACTAGTAGAGAAATTGTTCAATACTGAGTGGTGATCCCCCAACGGTCCAAGTTTGTGGCTGCAGCCGGTGGTATACTAGATCCCAAATTTAAACATGGTCCAAGTTCTAGATCATGCAGAAAACTGAAATATGGCTAGTGTACTAGCAGGGGAGAGCTAGTATATGGTAGGATAGTTATGTAATAGCTATTTAATTGAATAAAAGGATGGTTGTATGGCAGGACAGTTGTATCTGGCAGTTACTTAATTGAATGTGGGGTAGTATGTGGGCGCTGGGAAAATAGAAATTAATAAATACAGAAAGAACACAAGGCGTATAGAAATTTCAATGTTAACCTAAAGCAAATTTTATATTGATTTTTTTAAAATTAAAATAAATAAAAATAACACAAGGCGTACAGAAATTAATAAATAAGAATTAAGTTTTGCTTTTTTTTTTTAAGGAAAAAATTAGAAAGTTTTGCTATCTCCAAGACTTGAATCTAGGTCAAGAGGATATGAGGCCTTCAGTTTGACCAATTGAGCAGGACAAACATCTCTGAATTATCTATCATATATATTACATATTTCTATAACTAAGTTGAAATTTTTTAGGCCGTTTTTTGGCTCAAAATTTTGGGGCCTAAAGTCCTAGCTTGGGCAGCTTGGCCCTCAAGCCAGCCCTGACAACTGGGAAATTGTTCTTCCCGAACAAGGGGTCAAGAATCAAAATACAAACTAAGATAATTTTGTTTCAAATGCTTCACCAAGGTGAGGTATATTAATGGATAGGCATCACACAAATTCAGATGAGAAGAAAGATAACTTCACAAGCTTTATAAACACTACATGTGCCATATCTCTAGGCAATGTGGGACTAAATCCACCCCTTCACACCCAACACAATGAAGGTGTTGGAGGCTGCAATGAAGGCAACCCAAATGCCACAATTAGGCAGCTAGGGGTGAACCGCAATGGAGGCGGAATTTCCAACATATGACAAATTACAATAAACAATACACAAAGGTCACTAACTTAACTGTTGATGTGTCAGCAATCTCATGCCATTAAACTTATGGGGTCATTCGTTGTAAAATGGAATGGATAACTATGATAAATAAGCTATGTGGTGATGTAATATATAATTTGTATACATATAAATAGCTTACCAGAAATAATTGGACTCCAACTCTTGAACCATAAAGGAGACGGGATATTAAGAACAGATGAACTGGACGCAGTGTTATGCCTGAAAAGGGGAAGATATTGCCTTCGGAAAAATCTTGGCACCCATTTGAGGACACATGATAAAGCGCAGCATAAAAGAATAAGAGAAAGTAACAAAATAGGAATAAGAATCAGAGGATTCATCCTCATCTGAACCAAGTCAAATCCCTGAAGCCCGAATCTGGTCGAATAAGACTTCCCAGCTTCCAACAAAGCCACCCCAAGTGTCCAAGTGATACTTCCAGAGCCAACAGTTATATGTCTATCAGTGATATGCAAACCCTCTCTCAGCAAAGTCGCAACATAAGGCGCCCTGAAACAATATTGCTCGATAAAAGGCTGTGGGGCAACACTTTTCTTAGCCACGTCCCATCTTTTTTCACAAAACTCCCTACCCTTTTCCAACACATCATCAATAGTAGCCTCAGAAGTCAAATTGAAAAACCTATACACCACGAAAAACCCCGAGATCACGTAAAAATGACCCAGCGGGCGAGGAAGATTCTCGCGCAAAGCACAAGGATTCACTTCACAATCAAGACCCTGACCAACATCAGACCATTCAGATAAATTAACAGCCACCTTAGCAATTGTGCTACACTCTTGCCAATTTGGCGCACCAACAAGCGTCACCTGAGTCTTCATCTTACCTATCCCCACACCAACAGCATTCCCACTTCCGTTAACTTTTGGACTCTCCCCTTCCTTTCCTCTCTCCCCAACCAAACACCGAGAACACGTATACTGATTCTTAAACCCATTTTGCAAACAAGGATGTTTAACAACCCCACCTAAACCAACTTTCCCTCTCTTAAAAACATATGCAACTGATTTATCAAACGCTTCATTAAGACCATACCCAGCTAAAGAATACGCGGTTAAATGATGATTAACATCACCAATCCTAACAAACAAAATAGTTTCACTATTCAACCGCTCTTGATCGCTTTCAAACGTAACTTGCAAACTCGACCCACCTAAATCAAGTGCACCATAAGTCTCTTTCCTAGGCTTAACCCCCAAAATCCCACTATCATAATTCAAAGCAATCCACCCAAAATAAGCTTCTTCAGTCCCACTAATAATCTTAACCCAATCTTTCCTACAAATAAAACCCGAACTTTTCCTAACAACATTCCACGCATTATCAAGTAACCATTTTGAATCCTCATTTGGTAATCTCCTAACACCAGCAGTAGCATATAAAAAAAGCGAAGTGCTTTTATGAAAATCTTCAGGAATCTGTTTCATAGCCCATTTTAAAAGCGGTTTCAATGCGCCTTTTAAACCGGTTACATTATGAACCAGTTTATCTAAACCCGGTTCAGTTTCCATACGATCATAAGCACGACCACTCTGTGAACCGGGTTTTTTCTTTAACCCATTTCGCAATGAAGTAACTGAAATCGGAAGTGAAGTGTGTTGGTTTTTTTGAGGTTGAATTTCAGCTTTGTAAACATAGACACGTGTACCGGTGCTACCAGAATCCAAAACGACGTAGTATTTATTAGATGAAGATTGGTGGTGAGAGTAAATTGTGTAGATGATGAGGAAGAGGAAGAGGAGACAGATGATGAGGGTAATGGGCCGGGCCCATTTTTTGCGGGCTGGGCTTTGGGTTTGAGGTGGTTTGGTTTTTGAGAAAGTTGAATTTGGGAGAAGTTGTTGTTGTTGGTGTTGGGTTAGTGGATGGATGGTTGAGATTGGATCTTGTGGATTGAGGTGGCGGTAGGAGGTGAGATCTTGGAGGGAAGATGAGATACGGAGGGTGGTTTTGCCAAAGACCATGGCGCTTTGTGGCGTTGAGAATACGCGTTGTGTTCAGAGAGAGAGATTTCAGTGC
>Ga0315913_1009853_pt1 | contig 11122 bp, 18 predicted proteins | sample MpolsnodulesMG_FD_207736 | JGI IMG/M metagenome (GOLD analysis project Ga0315913, IMG submission 207736) | Medicago polymorpha root nodule microbial communities from Los Angeles, California, United States - small nodules | ecosystem: Host-associated > Plants > Roots > Nodule | place: USA... | reverse complement strand
CGCCCGACCAGCCGAGACGGGCTTCGCTCAGAAGCTTCCATGGCGCCGGCGGCGGAGTAGCTCAGTAGGTTAGAGCAGAGGAATCATAATCCTTGTGTCGGGGGTTCGAATCCCTCCTCCGCTACCATCTTAATCACCGACAACTCGGAGTCGATGAGGCTCGACAGATAGCCCTTGATATTGATTTCGTACGGCTGTCCCTTTTCCGTTGGATTGATGACCACCGCAGCCACGAGCTGCCGAAACGGCGCCGCGATTTCCGGTGACGCCTCGCCGTCTTTTTCACGTACGATTTGAGCCAGGCTCTCGATGTTCTCCCGAAACCGCTTCACGGCTTTCGGCTGGATCTCGATGACATTCGGCGGCTCTTCGGTTGTCCCCAGGATAGCTTTCTGCCGGTCTCGCTCCGCCCGCAGTGGCGCCAGGAGAGCAGCGGCCTCCTCGTCCTCGATGAGACCCTTCGAAATCTTCTCAACGATCTTGGTGATGCCGTCCTTGGCTTCCTGCAGCGCGCGCTGTGCGCTTGCGCGTGCTCTTTGCGCATCGCCGCGCAGTCGCTTCTGCTCGACCTGATAAGCCTCGACATAGGCCTCGATGATGCTTGTGTCAGCAAACTGACGTCGCAGGCCGTCAACGACTTCAGTTTCGATGCGCTCGACATAGTAGCGTCGGCTGTTGTTACAGGTCCCGGATTCTCGGAACGTACTGCACTGAATGCGATTTCCGCTTCGGTCGGGGCCGACAAGCGCCATTCCTCCGCCACATGCGCCGCAGCGCAACAGGCCTGAAAGTATCCGCTTAGATCGCGGGCCTTTGGCACGGTCAGCGCCGCCCGTCGCTTCCTTGCGATGCTGGACAATTTCAAAAAGTCCGCTGTCCACGATCTGCAAGTGCGGGGCCGCGACCTCCTCATGCTCACTTTCGGGGTTTACTCGAGAGATGCGTCGGCCGGTCGAAGGATCTTTGACCATCTGAATCCGGTTCCAGACAATCCGGCCGGCGTAAATCGGATTGCGAAGTATGCCGTTGCCTCGCTGGCCACTGCCGTTAATTGTAGAGGCATTCCAGCGCTCTCCCCTCGGTGCAGGCACGTTTTCTTCATTGAGGATGGCCGCAATCGACCTTGGCGCCATCCCGCCGGCGTACAGTTCGTAGATTCTGCGCACCGTCGCGGCCTCGTCTTCAACGATTTCCAGCTCGCCCTTCCGGCCAAATATCGGCCGGTAGCCGTACGCCTTGCCACCAGGATTGCGGCCGGAGCGCACCACCCCCGCCATGCCGCGCCTGACCTTCTTGGCGCCTTCCTCGCGCTGCATCTGCCCGATCACGCCATACATGCCGATCTGGACGGTATCCATAGCGCCGCCATTGACGCAGTTCATCTCGATTCCGCGAAACTTCAGCGTCTTGTGGATGTGGGCGAGGTCGGCAATATCGCGGGAAATGCGGTCTGGCGCTTCTGACACAAGAACGTCGAACTCTGCGCGTTCGGCCGCCTGGATCAGGTTCGCGAGACCAGGCCGTCCAAACATCGATGCGCCTGACTTGGCGCGGTCGGAAAATTCCTCTACGACATTAAAACCCAGCCGTTCGGCGTGGGCCCTGCACAATCTGAATTGATCCTCCACCGATTGATCATTCTGCAGATCGGTGGAGTACCGGGCGTAGATTGCGGCTCGCTTCATTGATTTCTCGCGGGTTCCATGCCTTTTTCATTCTCATTAGCGGGCACGGGTGGCCGAGCGTCAAGCCGAGCCTGCCGAATCGCGAGTGCCTTCACGAAAGCAATCAAGGGGCTATCCTGTGGATAACGGGGATGATTGTCGGTCATGACAGTCGCCCGCCATAATCTTCGGCTTTGCGAATGATCTTGATCGCCCCTGGCTTCAGCTTCGTGGTGGTTTCAAGCCGGCCCCTCCAACGGGTTTCGGCGCGGTAGTAATAGCCGGGAACCGTTTTGTGCTCGACTCGCTCAAGCCAGAAGATGGGCCTGCACACCTTTCCGTTTCGCCGCTTCCATTCGACCTCATAGAAGCCTGGACCGTCGTATTCCACTGACACTGGCGGCACCGGCACGAAGACGCTGATGAAGCGACCGTAGTCAATAACCTCCGGAGAGCCGTAACGCTCAGTCAGGCAGGCGATGAGTTCCTCCTTCGCAGCCGTGATGCGCTCGTCCAAGGTGGAAGCAGTGGCCGCTGAAGCCGAAGCAAGATTGATCGGGGCGGCAGCCGTTGCCATGGCGCCGAGGATTGACCGTCTGGAGAGGCTCATTGTGCTACCTCCATGTCAGGCGCCACCTTTGGTCGCGGCGCCTCTCGCGATCTGGCTTCGGCTTCATCTCTCACAAATTCGGCGGCCTTCACCGCGAACGGGGCGAGGTCTTCGGCGCAGTCCGCCTCGAAGCTCAGGATCGTCCAGCCGCGCCATTCCACTTCGCTGCTGGTCGCCGGCTTGGCGGCCACCGAGATATTGACGGCGGCTTGCTCATAACTGCCAAGAAAGTCGCATATCTCCTCAAGGACATTCCCGGCGGCGTTGTAGCTTCTGCCGCCTTCGGTCAAAAACCGAGGCTGGCAACAGAAGCCCGAAATGACCTCGGCCACCGTGTAAAGAACTTTTCGGAGGTCGCGCAGCTCCTTCAGGCCCATCTTGCGAAGCTCGGCCATGTCTATGTCACATGAGACGCGGCCACGTGGGGTCAATGGATCTCGAGAAAGGGTTTCGCTGATAGGCAAGCCTTCGGCGGCTGCCTGAACAGGTGTGTTCGGCATTTCAATCTCCAATATTGAGGTGGTGTTTGCGGGAAGTCGGCGGCTATTCTTGCCTGATCAGCTTGAACCGGCCTTCGATGTAGGGATGGGTGTAGAGTTTGCCGGCGGAGTGTCGGCACTCAGCAACGAAGCGTTCGAACGTCGCGGTGACGTCTTTCTTCCAGTAAACGGCATAGGCCGCGCCGTCCGCCTCGGCGTGTTCGTTCCGGACCATGCCGGCGGGCTTCGGAGCGTAGGGCGACTGGCGCATAACCGCGTCTACCGTTGCGTCCGACAGGCCGTAGAGCTGCCAGATACGCCGTCGGATATGGACAATGCTCTCGGAATTGGCTGGGCGGGCGCTGAGAACTGTCTGCGCCGTCTCTACCCGCTCGACCCGGGCGTCGATCGCTGTGATGGCCTTCGCTTGCTCCGCCTGACGGCGTTCAACCTCAGCTTGGAGGGTGAGCATCTGAATCAGCGTTTCGGTAGTGGTCAGGGGACGAGGGGAGGCTACCGATGCCTCGAGCTCCCGAAGGCGCTTGATCACTTTGCGGCGAAGGGGCGCGCTATAGCCGAGCAGGAGAGTTTCCGTCAGCTCTCGGTCTAGCCGGTGTTCGATCTGCTCCCGATTCATGCTGTCGAGGTAGATCCCCCCATACTTGGGGATATCTTCACCAAGATCCGAAAGCATCTTCTCGATATCGCGCTTCACGTGGTCGTGGCGCTTTCCTGTCAACTCCGCGATCTCGCGGCTGGACATCGTGACCGGCTGATTTCCGAGAATGGCGTTCATGTTCGCTCCATCAGTTAGGATGGAGCGTTAGATAACTCACTTATGTGTGATGGTCAACTCGAAATTTGGGTTAAACAGTACGGCCGATCTTTGCGACAACGAGTTCAATGTGTTCGTGCTCGTCTTTTTTCAAGTCGGCCTTCTTCGGCGGATTCCATTGTTGGACGGACCAGTGGGTGGCGGTCTCGCCGATAAAGGTCCGGATTGTGGGTTTTCCGTTTATGGTAACCACCACCTCGCTTTGCCAGAGCGGCGGGAGATTTGGGTTCACAATTGCAATTTCTCCGTTCCTTATTGCCGGCTCCATCTCGGTGCCGAACATTACAAGTCCATAGGCTCCTTCCGTGAACTCTACCGGGTAGGCGCGCGGTATAGCATTGATCAGGCGCGGGCCTGACCCGTCCCCCGGAGCGTAGAGCGGGATTCGTCCACCCTCCATTAGGCCGGAAACCGCCTTACCTTCCTCCATAAAGCGCTTGTAGCTTTCTCTAGACTCCATTTTCATCTTCGCCACCGTGGTTTTGATTCGGTCCAGGTCAAAGCCTTCTTTTGTGATTTCAAGCGCCTTCAATATCCGTGGATACGCGCGGGAGTGCTCGACAACGCCGCGCTCAATACGGTCGACAGTCTGTTGGGAGGTCTCGGCGAGTTTTGCCAAATCGGCCTGGCTCATTCCACGCTCTTCACGCACCCGACGTATTTCCGCGCCATTTCCTTCGCGGAGCCGCTGAGCAACGCTCTTCCTATCTTCATCAGCCATATCGTATCCCCTTTCTCGATCAATGCTCCCTTTGCGTAACCCAATCAAGTTAAATATGTGTTGCTTTTCAACTCAGAAATGGGTAATTCTGAGTGGCCATGAAGCGAAAAAGCAACTCACAACACATCACTCGGCTCATCGAAGCCGCCATCACAATCACCGGCTCCGAGGCAAAGCTCGGGGCATTGGCGGGCTATTCTCAAAATGCCATTTGGTACGCGAAGCGAAATGGTCGCGTATCAGCAGAACTTGCCGCCGCAATTGATCGGTCAACTCGGGGAGCAATCTCTAAGTCGCAACTGAGGCCAGACATTTTCCCGCCGGCTGAGCGGACCGGTCTCCCCCTGATGGGGCGCCTTGATCCAAACCATAACCAGGAGCGCCCGAATGACGAAGCGTGACTTCACGAAAGTCTCGCCGAACGTCTGGCGCTCCAGTCGTTTCCGTAAACTCGAAAACAGCGACGCTCAGCTCCTGTACCTTTATTTCCTAACGTGCGAGCACCAGAACAGCGCCGGCTGCTTCCGAATACCGGATGGCTATGCTTGCGCAGATCTCGGCTGGGACATCACCCGGTATGTCCAGGCTCGCGACCGCTTGGTGGCCGGAGACATGGTCAGCTTCGATGCTGACGCCGAGGTCATCTACGTCCATCGCTGGTTCAAGCACAGCCCGCCCATGAACGACAAACATGCGCAGGGGACAATGCGCCTCATCTCCGAAATCGAAAACGATGATCTGAGGGAGAAGGTCGAGGCGGACTTTGAATCGGCCGATGCTGCAAGGCAGTCGCGGTCCGCAGCGGCTGCCGCGAGTGACCCGCTCTCCAGGCGCCCTTCGACTCTACGCAATGGAGGGTATCAGTGATGCGCGCCAGATACCCTATCGATACCGTATCCAGACCGTATGGATATAAAGAGACAGAGACAGAGACTAAGACAGAGAAGAAGACACGAGAAAAAGAAAAAGAACAAAACCGAGAAAAGAGACTGAAGAAAGAGACCGCCACTTGGCGGTCAGCTCCGAAGCCTTGTCGTTCAACTATCCATGGCTTTGGAGGTAATTCATGAAGCGCAGAACCAGAAAAGGTCAGTCCGCGTGCGATAACCTGCGGTGGGCCAAAGTGCAGGCAAACGGGACGTACGCCGAACTCGGCCATACCGAAGGGCGCCAACTCCTCACAACAGTGTTCCGCTCGCTCCCTAGTCAGCCTCCTCGAGAGGTCTTCTCAGATCAGCAGCTATTCGACGGCACGATGGAATTGATCAGGCACGGCCTGCTCGAGGTCTGGTTCGCGCTCGATGGAACGACGCTGCATGTCCGCTCAGATTTCCGAGGTGCAGCATGACAGTGCCCATGATGACCATGTCAGAGGCCTTTCTCTACTTGGATTTTTGCGATTTTCGACTCTTCGGTTGGGAAATCACGGAACGAAGCCTTCAGCATCCGAGGAGCAAGGCTGCAAAGGCCATCACTGAGCGCTGGAAGGAAATCCTGCGGCACGCGCCGCCGGTCGATGATTTCGTGAAGTCGGCTATGGAAGGCCGGCCCGTTCACGAACTCTGGCCCGAACATCTCCGCAAGGAAGTCGAGTTCTCAATCAACACCAAGGTGCCGCGCACCATCAATGAGCCCACGAGTGCGGAGTTCATCGCAGACATGCACGCCTGCGGCCGGACTGACTGGATGCTACCTGAATTTCTGAAATCGCACGGAAGGACCGCCTAATGCTTCTCCTCGAAATCCTCAAGCTAGCAATCAAGATCCGTCGCCTTCGAAAGGACCTCCAGAAGTGAATAGCTACCGCAAATTTTTCAAACGCCCTGCCGGACGACCGGCAAAGAAACACCAGCCGCTGGATGTAGCGCTGTTTTCGAAGGGGACACACGTCTTTTGTGACGGAGCCTGTGAGCCCAACCCTGGCGCAGGTGGGTGGGCTTTTGCTGTCTACCAGGACGGCATCGAGACTACCTGTGCCGCTGGAGGCGAGGTCGAAACCACAAACAACATCATGGAATTGACCGGCATGCTTCGCGCGGTGGAATGGGCGGCCGCTAAAGGCGCCACCGTCACCATCTGGTGCGACAGCCAGTACGTCGTGAACGGCTGCAATGACTGGCGCAAGAAATGGAAGGCAAACGGCTGGCGCCGCGGCGGTCCCAATGCGAAGCCGGAAAACAGCAAGGTCATGAACCTAGAGCTGTGGAAGGAAATCGACGCGGCGCTCGAAAGCGCCGGTGCTCTCGTGACGATCGCTTGGGTCAAAGGCCACAATGGCACCGCCGGCAATGAACGAGCTGACGAGCTTTCCTTGATCGGCCGCCAACAGGCGATTGAAGCCTCCGCAGATAGTAGGGGCGAAGATCTGGACGCACAGTTTCGCGGCATCATGGCGGGGTGAGCGGTGCAGCGATCGGAGAATGGCATCAACCTTCACCGTTTCTGCGAAGGGTACGGTCTGAAGATCAGGCCGTATCATGAAAGCCGCACGCCGCGGCCGGCGAACGTGATCTACGGGGGCCGGTCGCTTAAACGCCTCATGCGCAAGGACGTCGATCGAGCTGGCCTAGTGGTGCGTTGCATCCAGAGCTCGGACCCCACATGCTTCGACGATGTCACTATGTGGGCCACTTGGTGTTTTGTGGGTGTCCATTTCGCCCAGCATCCGCCGTCGATGGCTATTGAGGCGTTCCGCCGTGTCGACCTAGCTGAAATACGCCGTCGCGCTCAGCGACTCATTGTGGGCGAAAGCGGCCGAATGGCGAAAACCGCCACGGCCATCTCCATCCTTCTCGCGCAAGCCATCATCGACGAGGACAAAGCTGCATGAAGATCAGCGAACGCGAAGCCATCGTGCTCGAGCGACTTATTCAAGCGATGGAAACCGATATCGCCTTGCCGGTGCGGGTGGGACCGAAGGCGTTCGGCTCATCGATGCCCGACTATTTGCACACTGAGCAGGAGCTCTACATCCTCGAGCGCGAAGACCTGACGGAAACAGGCGGTAAGCGCTGGAACGAGAGGAAAAAGGCAAAAAGGCTGGAGACCGAGCGGCGAGCTCGCTGTACACGGGAGCGCATCACGGAAATGGAAGAGACCTTCGGATGGGTGATTGCACACGTTTCGGATGAGGACCGCCGCAAAGTGCTGCTGGCTTATGCCGAGGTGAAGGCGCGCGGCTGGCAGTGGGAACGCTATTTGAGCAATCGCAACCGCCGGAATCCTGCGAAAAGGGCATGGGTTAAACGAACGGTTCAGCGGTGGATTGTCCAATCCTTGCAAGAAATTGCCGCAAAATCCGCCAAGAGCGCAACCTTCTTGCATGATCGAGCCCATTTACTCATGGCCCAAATCGAGCCAGAACACGGAGGCAAATCAATAACATCGGGTTTGCACGCGTGGATGGCTCCTGATGGAAAGCCTGATATGAGGCGGACGAAGAACCAGGCTCCACGATGACGGACTGATCACCCGGAGGCGGGTTTTGCTTGTTCTGAAGACTCCTTGAGGAGCTGTCAGCTCCGGCGCGAATTCCGGCGGCGCAAAACAATGTCATGGGTATTTGGTGGGAACGAGCGCCTGCGTATTCGGGGGCGCTTCTGTCGATGTTCGATCGACTGCCAGTATGCTCATCACGAGAGCGATGAGGATGCCGATGAGTACGAGGGAGGAAACGCCGACTCTCCCTCACATTAAATAACAGTAATGATTGGACAAAAGCCTTCAGCCAAGGTGGCGAGCGCTAGTGGCGCATTCTAAATAGGCGATTAGAGGGTAGCTCTCAGCCAGCGCCCACCGCCACCCCATCGGTGGCGGTTTTTTCGTCTTCAGGAGCGTCAAGATGAAGTCCCCTTCCCAAATCGCAGACAGCGAGAGCGACCAGCACACCGCTGAGGTCCCGTACCGTGTCCAGTTCTATGAGAACTGGAGGCATTCACCAGCGTCGTGCTTGGTGCCGCAGGCAATAAGTGAGATCGAAGAGAAAGGGTTCGCCGGTCGGGAGGGGCCGGCTCTGCCAATTCTCAAGAGCCCCTGCGTGGCAGCGATCGGTAAAGACGGCAAGGCAATGGGCTTGCTCATCTACCACCTCGGCGGGTCGCGCTGGTACATCACCCTCAGCTACACGGCGCCCGAGCATCGACGGAAACATATCCACACCGCTCTTTTCGAAGCTCTTCGCGACGAGGGCCTCCAGCAAGGGAATATCGTTTCGATCGATTGCCGTACGCACGTCAATAACCTCGCCGCCCAAGCAGCATTCGAAGCGCAAGGTAGGACAAAAGAATTCATCGAATATACCTTTCGCCTGAAGGACGAGGTGGTCACGGCTGAGGAGATGAGGATGATGCCCGAATACCTCGTCGAGCCCTTCGATACCGGTCCAGACGGCCTCAAGAGCATGCAGGCCTTCATCAACGAGAAGACAGCAGAAGGATATGAGCTCCACCAGGTAATCGAGCGCAGCACGTACCAGTGGGTGCTGTTCTTTAAGCTAGAAGGCGGCGCCGGAAAATAGTTTGCGCAGGAGCGGAGACTCCTCCCTTCGACAACCGACGCGAGGAACAAGGCCTTCACTCGTGGCTGTAGAAGCCGCGCCGCCGCTCCGGGGACGTCACCCCCATCATTCGGCGCTAAGTGGGCAAGTCGGGACACCAACCCAAAGGGGATAGAAGATGGCTCTGCAGTATTCGACAGCAGTCAGGAACGCCAAGCTCGATGCGGTCGAGACGGCAATCGGCGCCTCGGCCGTTCTGAAGATCCGCACCGGCGCCCCGCCGGCCAACTGCGCGACGGCCGACAGCGGCACTGTACTCGCGACCTGTAACCTCCCGGCTGATTGGATGGCCGCTGCGTCCGGCGGCACCAAGGCGAAGTCCGGCACCTGGGAAGACACCAGCGCCGACGCAGCCGGCACGGCCGCTCACTTCCGTCTCTATGCATCGGACGGCACCACCTGCCATGCACAGGGCACGGTGACGGCAACTGGCGGCGGCGGTGACATGACCGTCGACAACACGAGCTTTGCCGCAGGGCAGGCATTCACGGTCACCGGGTTCACGCTCACGGCCGGCAACGCCTGACCTTCAGGGGGTAGGCTATGCCCGTAGGGACACCGGCACTTGCCACGCCGCAGATAGGCGCAACGGCAGCATCGGTCACCACGGCCAGCTTTACGCCGACTGCGAATGCCCTGCTAATCGCCTTCTGTGCAGGTCGCGGTTCATCGGCCACCATCCCGACCATATCGGACAGCCTGGGAGGCACCTGGACGGCGCTCGGGACAGGCAACGACGCAGGTAACGTCACCGGCCGGTTGTTCTATCAGGTCGCCAGCGCTAGCCCATCGGCCACGACGGTGACCGTCACGACGGGCGGCACGCAAACAGCGGTCGGCGTCATAGAATTGATCGACGCCGGTACCGACTTTTCAAACTATCAGGCGGGCACGAACGCGGCCGGTGATCCCTCCATCACAATGAGCGCTTATAGCTCCGGCTCGCGCGTAATGGCCTTCGGCATTGGCAATGCTGGCGCCGCATGGACCTCGCCGACCGGGTTCACGGAGCTCTTCGACAGCGAAGTCGCGACGAACCTGCGTATGGTCCCAAGCTATAACGACAGCTCGGCGAGCACCTCGCTCTCATGGGTGAGCGCGGCGACCGACTCGATCGGCTTCGGGCTGGAGATCAAGGAAGCGGCAGCCGGCGCAATATCTGGCACGGCCTCGATCACACAAGCAGGGGATGCGGTAGCCGGAACATCGGCCCTTCGCATCGCCTCGGCGGCGTCCCTCTCTGAGGAAGGGGATACGCTGACGGCCTCCGGCTCCGTCGTCTCTGGCATAGCCGGGGTGCTTTCGGTAACGGAAGCCTCAGATACAGTAGACGCGACAGCGACAATCGCTCTACGAGCCTTGCTGGCTGCGACTCACGGGGCGGACAGTGTCTCGGCGTCCGCAAAGGTAAACGTCGCTGCGGCCGCCTCTCTGCTCCAAAGCGCCGATACGATAGCGGCGACCGGCACAATAGCATCAGCCTCCCGCACAGGCTCGGCTGCGATAACCGAGGCAGGCGACACGCTCGCAAGCGCGGCCGCTCTCAGCCTCGATGCAAGCGCCAGTGTAACAGAAGAGGGCGACACCCTCTCGACGATTGCCGGTCCATCGATCAAGGGCACTGCCTCCATTGCAGAGGCAGGAGACACCGTCACAGGCCGCGCCGTCCCGCTGCTGGTCTCAAGCCCCCAGGAGAGAACGGCCAGCGTACCCGCAGAAAACAGGACGGCGGCAGTGGCGGCAGAGATCCGCACGGTCGCAGTCAAGGCAGAAGTCAGGACAGCCGCAGCCCGAGCCGAAACCCGGCGCGCGGCAGCGTAAAGAGGATTCGACATGGCGCTGACGTGGCCTGCCATCAAAGACCCGGACGAGGTGAAAGACTACAGCCTCGACTGGTCCGCTCTCCTTGGGGCGTCCGACACGATCACAAGCTCGACGTGGACAGTCGACGAGGGCGACGGTCTGACGATCGACAGCGACAGCGCCACGACCACGGCAACCACCATATGGCTTTCAGCAGGCACGGTCGGCACGAATTACAGCCTACTCAACCGGGTGGTGACCGAAGGCGGCAGGACATACGACCAGACTGTACGGCTCAAGGTTCGTGCGAAGTAGGCGCCCGACCGCTAGGCGAGTGTAACAGTGTCTAGACTTGAGGCTCGCTGGGACTTTCAACACCGCGGTCGGGATCCCAATCCTCTATGCCGCTCAAGAATTCCTCAATGGTTTCCACCGATTGAGTCCAAAAGGTCTCG
>Ga0315913_1009851_pt1 | contig 11124 bp, 10 predicted proteins | sample MpolsnodulesMG_FD_207736 | JGI IMG/M metagenome (GOLD analysis project Ga0315913, IMG submission 207736) | Medicago polymorpha root nodule microbial communities from Los Angeles, California, United States - small nodules | ecosystem: Host-associated > Plants > Roots > Nodule | place: USA... | reverse complement strand
GCCGAGTCCTGTGTTCTCGCATGGTCAGTTGTACGTTGCAATTTCCAGAGTCACTTCAAAACAAGGTTTGAAAATACTAATCGTTGATGGAGATGGAGAGAATACTAATACGATCTCAAATTTTGTTTATCACGAAGTTTTTCGTAATGTATCTTGATGGTTAAAGTTCAAACTTTTTTGTTAGGTATGTTACCATTTCATTTTGTTGCTATTGTTGTCATAGAAGTGAACATTTTTTTAAATTTTTATAAAACTTCTATTAACTATATATGTTTACATTGTGGTGACTTATTCGATTAACTTCTACGCGGTAGGACCCGTGCGGTAGCACGGGTCAAAAGTCTAGTACTTAAGACAAAAAGTTGTGTTGTGGTTTAGTGGTCACATCTTTGTATTGCTTTCATGTTTTTGAATATTTATCAAACTGTATTACAAGTTCTATTATTATTTTTTTTTGAAGGAACAAGTTCTATTATTTGTTTCACTGATATTAAAAATTCTATTTTTCTATATGAAAAAAAAAAGATATTACAAATTCTATTTTAAGTGAAATTCCGAGCTTAGTTCAATAAAATAAAAAATTATGATAACTTTGAGTTTGAGGCTTATAATGAAAAAAATAAGTATTTGATGAACTTTATTCTCTTGTTACCCACAAAGCAGATGTGTGCAGTAAACATCATAAGCTGATACAAGATCACCAAACAAATAAATTAGAAAAAGAAACAATCACTTTACAAAACAATATAAGAGTGCATATAACTTTCTTGTTAAGGGATTCCATTGCTTATATTAGGTAATATGAGTATTGCTCTTGAGTGAAGTTTCAAATCCTTCAACCGACTAGGAAAACTGCTAATTTCATCCACATGCTCAGACAGCTATTGCATTATCACGAATATAAAATGGTCATAAATATTTCGAATCGACTTTTATGAAATGTATAATGTGTTACAATCGTTAAGTGCATGTTTGGTATAATGTGTGTTACAATCGTTGCTCAAACTCTAGTTTTTAGCTTCTGAAAACCACGAAAAAATGGGACTTGAAACACAAGATTGCCATTCTTGCCACGAAACAAACACACCGTGAATATCTTTGTTCATATGAATGTTATTCACATGATACTTATATGATTGGTATTATGCAGTTCATAATTTCAAGTTTCCAATGGAAAATGAGTATGGAAACTTGTATCCTGCATCTATGGAAGATGGACTTGCCTAAATTGAAACGAGGCAAAATTGAACATCATCATTGAACTATAAAAATATAAATATCATCCTTATAAAACAAATCCACTTGGCTAACTAACAAAACGTATGATATTATTAAATCATGTATTATAAACAATTAAAAAGAAAAGACTAAAATTTCTTGCTTCTGAAGCATCTTAGGTATCCCATATCATAACAACAGCTATAACTCCGATTCCCAACGAGACTGCGAGAAACTTCATATAGGCTGAGTCAGCCTTTGAATGTTTGTGAGGCACATAACCCTTAGCAAATAGATGGTTTATTGAAACATAGATAAACACACCACAAGCTAGACCCATAGATATAGCGAAAATCCAATCGGCCACATGACCTTGTGTTGTGGAATCTAATACAATTCCAATGGCCACACCAATTGGACTAGAGATTGCGAATGCAAAAGCGTAGGCTGCGCATGATAGTAGAGGTCGATTAGGAACCATCCTAAGGAGTGCAATGCCCATGGCAATGGCTGCGAAGATTTTGTGCAAACAGATTGTCCATAAAGCTTTCCATGCGTCTGCTTTTGTCACGGAAACACCAATTGCTAAACCCTCGAAAACAGAATGAGCACAAAGGGCGATTATGTATACATAAATAAATATGTATACAGTATCTCCGATTGAACTACTAGGTGCAAGATCAGTGTTGTTGGTGCCAGCAGAACTCTGTTAACACAGAAAACAGATAAACTACAATTAAATTAGTGATGGCTACAAAATTATGACTTTGTTCAGCAATTTTTTTATTGGTTTATAGCTACAAACATGTAACCTGATATTGTGACTGAGAAGTAACGCCATTGCTCCTTCCTTTGTCTGCCCCTGCAATTTGCACCAAAAAAGAAAGTAGCTGTGTTAGAAAAGGTGAATCTGAAGGATACATTCAAATTCATTTTCATATTCGTTATACTTATATCGATGTCTTGTAATAATGATGAAAATATGATGGTTTATATTTCAAGTTTTTGTTATAAATTCGATTTGGTGAAATCAAAACATGAACATGGCAATGACTATGGTGACTGCAAGAGTTTTTTACAACAACAAAATCCGAATTTACATGACAAGACTACAAATATCAGAATTGAATTTCTCGCAGCCACATATTCATAAAGACATGAATCTCGATTCTCGGCTGATAGATGAAGATCAGATGGTTCATATTTCAAGTTTTACTTCAAAAAAGATTTGATGAACTAAGAATAAGAGTCGTCCGATTTTCATCCAACTATAGGGATGCAGATATTTTTATTCTTCCAACTCTAAGGAACCTAGGTCCACAAATATCTTGTACAGCACAAGACTTTGAAAAGTCTAATGCCAAGTCAACTCAACCACTTATCCTTTTTTTGGTTGAAACATCTACCATTTATCCTTCTAGCTCACAAGTCACTATATCACCATAAATAATCATAATGAAATAGAACTACCAGTGATTAATAAATATTTCTTTATGGCATATTCCAGCCTTTATAGTCAAGACTATTGTACTATACTCAATAATCCTAATTTATAAATTTTATAAATCCGAATCAAGTACCACACCACCAAAATTGTAACCATATTTTTCCAACAAATAACAATAACACAGTTCAAAGACAGAAAAGTTATTTTAAAAATCAAATTGAATTGCATCATCAGAAGTCTAAACTCTAAAGTAAAAGCACCATAATCACTTTATCCCTAAAACAAAACGGACCTTTTATACTTATTTATTTATTTATATGAACTTATCTACTAGCATAAACACTTTTGAGATTATTTAGCAGAGCTTATTAAAACAACTTACGACATTATATTTTCATAAGCTCACTTTAGCTTATGAAAAAACTTATACGAAAACAATTTGCACGAAATAGAATTAGTCTATACACGATAGACACAGAACACGATACAGACAAATTGACATCGATAATAATTTGAAAAAATGACATAATAATTCAGTATAATCATATGTGCTGGTGTCAGACTAGATATGTATCCGACACCGGGACGAGGAGTATCTGTGCTTCATTTTTATACATAAGCGCTTATATCCTAAAGGTATATACTAAAATCACTTAATTAACCAAACAAGACCAAAGTCAGAAACATAATATTAAAAAAAAATAAAATACATAAACATAATTTAGAAAGCACTAACCTTGACCTTCAACGTCAGCACCACCACCATGATGTGGCTTCTCCAAAAGAGAAGAAATAACACAATCAGCAAGCATAGTAATCAAATAACCAGCACAAGCCAACATGTACGCAAAAGGGTACTCTTTTTCAGTCAAATCACCAAAAGTTTCATTTGCATCACTAAGAAAATGCATCAAAGCAGTTCCCAAAAACACTCCTCCAGCAAACTGTGTCCCAAGAATCAAGAACCCTTCGTTCCATCTTAGCACGTAAGGTGAGACACCAGCAATGAAAGTGGCGAAGAAGATTACTATTAAGCAGTATACTTTTGTTAGGATTAAGGATTTTGAACGGAGGTTGTGGGGAGCTTCGGAGTCTGAGTCGGCGTCGGCATCATCGTCGTGGCCACCGTGAGAAGAAACGGAGGAGAAGAAGAGGAGAAGGAGAAGTGTGAAGAAGAAGAAGGTTCGAAGAGAGAAAGACATTGTGCAGAAGAAAAGAGTGTAAGAAAAGAACAAAAATAGATTTGTAAGGAGAGTGTTACGGTTGGTGGATGATTAGGGAGATATTTATAGATAAAAATAGAAGGAATCTTAATGAATCTTGTTTTATGTGGATCCAAACAAATTAAACTTATATTTTTTAATATTTGGATCCCAATTCGATTAAATTTTATTTATCTATTGATCAAACTTCGAATTATCAAACTCATTTCGTTTGAAAATTGAAAGATTAACATCGAAAAACAATTGAACTTGACCTTGTATCTTGTATATTGGTTTAGATATTGTTTTATTTTATTTAAAATCGACCAGTCGCGGTTTGAACTAAATCATTATATTTTCATTCTTATTTCTTTTGTATCACACTATATTAGTAGTGTTATTTTAAAAAATATGTTGTGTTCATATATATTATTAATCATTAGATATCATTATTTATTTATTTATTTTATGTACTTGTTTTTGTAGTTTAGAAAATATGGTTGAAAGTTAATTTTAAAGATTTTTTTTTTATATAAGTTTATTATATTTTTAAAATTGTAAAATTGATTGAAATGAACCAAATCAACTTGTTCTTCATCGGTGAGATTTGGTCAGAAGTTCACCAGAAAATAATACAAATTAAGGTCATACTAAACTAACTTTTTTCAATTGGTTCAAATTTTTTATTTTTTTTTCAAAAACATAACCAAACTGATATGTTACACCCCTATAGAAGGTAGACACATTTGATATACTGTGGTCTATGTTCGAATCTACAATTCCCCATTTAACAACACTCAATGTGTATGAGTTTTGTCACAAAAAAATACTAGAGATAGAAATAAACATTTATGGTGTAACTTATAATTTGATGCTTAAATCACACGATAAGAAGGAAAAAAAACCTAATAATTCAAAATTTGGGCAGGAAGGTCAACCACAAATTGTTTTAATCACTGATAATCCAAATTAATGCTCATCATTAAAATGTTTAATTTTTATAATATGTATATATTATCGGTGAATCAAATATGTTCATCATTAAAATGTTTAATTTTTATCATATTTAACTTAAAATTCATACAAATATATAAATAATGATTGGTGATTCTGTAAAACATAACTATTTAGAAAAAAATAACTATCTATTTTTAATTAATTAATCTTATTTAAAGTTTATTAATCACTTGTATCGATAATCAATAAATCGAATTATATGATGAGGGTAAATGCTAGGACCGTATGAGCTGGTAGTGATGTTTGGTGAATTGTGATAGGGTTACTAATTTTGTACTACACACTTATGGCGAGTTATTATCACATAGACAAAGTGTACTACATTGGCGTATTGGTGGGTGTTGGTTGGTTGCAAGTTGCATGTTGACAAATTCCAACCCATTTGGAGAGAAAAGTATGCGTACTACACAACTTGTGACACACCCACATTGATTAGGGATCCTATCCATAATTATAACTTATTTTGTGTGTATATAGTTTGTGTGATATGTGTAAACATTAAAAAGAAAATTGAACCAAATACAACTAATTTTAAATGTTTGATTGGTCGTATGGTAAAGTTGTTTTAGACCGTCAATAGACCATTAAACTCATATTAATCGTTGATAAAAAAAAATATCTTCAGTTTTTGTAGAGTGAAGTCATCAAGAGAGCCATCTTTTTGTCTAGATTTTGATGTTGTTTTCTTACGTTCCTTTGCCGTTTCGTCACAATAGTCTATTATTTTTCTTAACCATACAAAGGTTAAACAAGAACTTTTACATCAGATATGTTTAATCATCTTTTAACTTATATGTATGTATAGCTCCATCAAAGAAAATGAAAGGCAAAGATAATGTCAACAACTAGAGAATATTCAACATTAACAATACCCTGTATTCTCCTTAAAATTTGACTCTCGTCCACTTGTTTCTCATTTCAAGAAATCTTCAATTTCACATATTTCTGTTGAATTGTCAACACAACAAATACTGTAAATACACCCTTTCGAATTGATCATAACTAAAATAACTATGTACGCTGTTTCTTAACTCACGTCGTATTAAATTCTTATTGATTATTATACCACTATTATCTTCTTTTTTTACAAAATAAAAAAATAAGAAATTTAGGTGAGTTTAGCTTTAATGACTCACAAGTGTGACGACATACCTAAGCCTCGAGGCTCAACTAACGTTTATAGATATACTTACAGATCACCCACTAAAGAGATCATAACATCAACAACAAAAGTTGACCTCATGACTTTGCATATGAGTTAACTCTTTGTCAATTGAATCGGCTTTCACTGGATATACCAATATTTTCTTTAGTTTCCTCTGTTTCATCAATTTAATCTCTCTCACCTAAAGCTAGAAATTAATCGTTTGAGCTCGCCTCGTTAAAAATTGTTTAGTCGTTTAAAGTTCATGAACAATTCATATAATTCAAAAGTCATTTTTTTTTAACCAGAAAAAGTAAAAATATGATAATTTCTTTTATTTTTTGAAAGGCAAAAATTGAATTAAAATAAAAAGTTATTTCAAGCATATATCATTACACAAATACAATGTTCATACTCAGGTCTTTGAGCAAGTGGAATGAGGCCATTGACACAAAGACTAAATAAAAGAGGGTGTAAGGTACCACTTTTGATGGTACCTACAAGAAAGGGGAAATTATCTAAAAAACGACTAAAAGCTACAACTACACTAACATAATAACTAAATTCTTCATTCATTCATTTGATAATGATTACGATCACCAATCACTTATTTATAGCCTTGATATTCTAACAACTTCACCTATGACTCATCACAATGGATCTCTCTAGATCCTTCTAGAGAGCATGACTCATCACCTAATATAACTTGGACCTATACTATTCTAATGGGCCTAACTTAGATCATTACATTCCATTAGTCTTGCACAAACACCTTGTCCTCAAGGTGGTAATTAAATAGCTCACATCATACTCATTCTTCATAGCATTCAATTCCACTTCACTAGACTTTCATGTTTGACATATTTGATCCATAACTTTCCTCCATTCTTGGACTAGCACCTTGCCCTCAAGGTGTATTATTTTACCCAAAAAGACCACAATGTTATACTGCCAAGATAATTTAATCCAAAGAATAAAAGTTTGTTTCAGCTAAAGCAAACTCAAAATCAACTTGAAATACTTGTCCCTGCCCTTTTATTTTCTTAATTCGAAAATATAATATTATCTAATTTTTTTTGATTTTGAAAATTAATTTCCAGAATTTTAATTTATTTTTCTAAAAAATATTCATAATTTCGTAATTTGTTTTCAATGAGTGGTGAAATGAGGTAACAAAAAGAAAATCTGTGTTAATCTAAATGAATAACAGTATACAATTGATATTGGTTGACACCGGTATATAAGTCATGTTATACTGTTGAATAACAAGCCCTTAATTCTATTCTTCATGATTTTTTTTCTTCGAAAAAGATTTTATAAAAATTATGGAATAAAATTTTCAAAAAAACATATGAATTTCTTCTATTGAAATTCTGGAAAAAACTAACTATTTTTTTTTTAAGTTTTCAAAAAATATTATCTAAATTCAGAAAAAATATTTTCAATTTTTTATTTTTAAAAAATTCAAGAAAAATATTTTCAGAATTTTCAATTCTGGAAAAATATTATCTAATTTTTTTTATTTCCAAAAAATATTATCTAATGTTTTAATTTTTTAATTATGAAAAATATTTTTCAATATTTTTATTTTTTGTATAAAAAATGAACATTTTAATTTCGAAAGAAAAATCTGAATTTTTTTAAACAATTTCGAAATATGTATTCTAACTATTTTAAAAAAATTCGAAATAAATTAAGTTCCAGAATTTTTCATTTTTTTTATAAAATAAAACTTCTTACTTTCTAAAAAGATATGATTTTTTTTTTCATTTTTTAAATTTTTCCAGAAGTTTTTTCATTATTTTTCATTTCTCCACATCTACCTATTAAAAAATGAAAAACAAAATTAATTATACAATCAGGGCACCACGTCATCAGAAAAAGATGACCCAGCGTGCCATATCAACGAAAATGCACAGTCAGATGACCTAGAGCATATTTTGAAACATTTTTTTTAGAAAGATCGAATCTATTTTTTTTTACAGGGGGCACACCAAAAGTGCCCTATATTATAGAGGGGTAAAACATTATTAACCCAAAAATCAATATATATCATTATATCAAAAAAGTTGACTTTGTATCATTTCACATTTCAATTAATGATATCATTTCAACAAATATCTTCTGATCAAGGTTTTCAACAATGTACAATCATCATTTCCTACTATCTCATAACCCGTTACCCGACTTAGTTCATTAAAGGCAATCATCCTACCAACATATCCTTCATCCCATTTTTCTGTGTCTTGTCGACGATGTTGTCTCCATAGCAGGGAAATGGGAGGAATTGGACAGCCATCCTCAAATATACCATCAGAAAATGGTTATCATTCACATGTGCTAAACACATCATTCATTTTCTATGCGAGGATGCCCCACATAGAGGGAAAAAGGTTATTGATCTCCCTTTCTCGATGTACAGTAGAACAACCACATGTTTGTATCTTTGTACAATGAGGAAACTCATATCCAACATGATCATCCATTTATTTGGTGGTGCAAGACCAATGCCATCACCGATCAGAGCGTATAAGACCTTGTTGTATCGATTATCCAACCTAACGAACCGCCGATAACACATTTTCTTCACTGATGAACACTTTTTGAAGTTGGTTATGGATCATTTGATAATCATCAACAAACATGTTTCGTAGGCCCGCAACTTTATGGAACCCACAATGACCATCACCATATCATCCACCACATTATCAATAAATTCATGCTTGAACGACATAATTTGATGTTCGTGTGGGATGTTGGCTTTAACCTAAAGTGAGTTAAGAGGATTAAGAAATGTATTACTTTTACGTGCAATTTTTACACTTGTCCCTGTTGACTTTGTCAATGAAGCATGTGTTTGTGGAACCCGAGAGTCAACATGTTCCTAGAGTGAAGGTGATCGCTTTGTTGACCGCACCCTATGTTTATCCTTCTTTGGAGTACCCTTTGTATTGATCTTTCTTGGAGTGAAGGTGATCACTTTGTTGATTATACCCTATGTTTATCCTTCTTTGGCGCGCCCTTTATATTGACCTTTCTTGGAGGCGGATGCATAAAGGCGGTCTCTTGTAAAACAAGCTACCAAAACTATTCTTTAATATGCACCTTCATTTTTTTTTTTGACAAAAATATGCACCTTCATTTTTTTTTTACAAAAATATGCACCTTCATGTTGTAGTAAGTAGCATTGAACTGGTTATAATTATCAACATACGTCTGCTCAGTATCAGAATTCATATAGCCTCCCAAGCAACCATGACCGTCTTCACCACTTCACTTCACTTGATCTCTTTGTCATCCTTGCCTTTGAGATCCTTAACTTTGTAGTCAGTCTTACATTTTTTTTTTTGGATCTGAAATTCACACAAGAGAGTAGTAGCCTCGGGGAAAACAACACCAACAACATTAACTTGGTTTTGCTCCAAAATTGGAATTCTTTTGGAAAATGACTAAACGAGACGAACTTTGTGAAATTTTGGGAATAATTGGAATTGACCTATGAAACGTATATGTATATGCTACTGCACTTATTTATACATTATGTATATACTTGGTTGAGGCGTTTGAACTTGTTTACTTTGATTTTGGCGAAATAATCAGAAAATACTAGTTTTCATAAACATAGACAAATAATGTGAAATAGATATTTTATGGTCGGATAACTTGTAGGCGACTTTTGATTCATGCTTACAAAGTAGAATAAGGATGAATTGATGTAGATTGGGTGTCTAAGTTGATGGTTATTATGGTGTGCTTAGTTGTCCGTCTTTGTTGTGAAATATGAACTTGAAACAATAATGTTTCTTTAAGGTGAAAATGTTGATTATGATGATGATTTCTTTGGTGATTTTGATTTGTTCATTCGGTGATGACTCTTGTTTGAATTATGACTTGTTGATTGTGTTGATTGTAAAACTTGAAAATGGCTATGGTGTTGATCATGAAGAAAATGTAACTGGAGGTGTACTTTACATGGTTTGGTGATTATATAGTTGGTGTTAAGCAAATTGTCGAGTCTTACGAGACGTCCATGCATCATAGTCATATTGAGTCATATAAGAAATGTAAAAAGAGATGTACTTTTACATATGAGTCATATTGAGTTATATATAGTTGATGATGATTGGGCGATCAGATAGAGCTATATAGAGAGCTTTTTTAGTAGGACTGTTTGTAAGGGAAGGAGACTGTGAGATGATAGAGTCAAATTGAGGATTGGTAGTGAGAAAACAATTCCAGACAGTGTCAGAATTAGTGGCAAATAGAAAAGTCTTAGAAACGATAGAGAGCCTGCCAACTTGAACCGGAGTCGTACGAGAGAGTATCGTGGCGATGCACCCTTCCGGCAATTTCTCAAAAACTCTTATTCTTTTGCTTTTAGTCATTCTTTTGCTTTTAAGGTACAAAAAAAATAAAATAAACTTTCCTGAGATGAACAAAAGCCACAATATAAAGGTGAGAATAGGTGGAGTCTAGGGTGAGGGTCCAATTAAATTCCTCACCGGTGAACCACTATTAAGAGGCGTCAGATTAATCAAATTACACATATCATGTTGTACACCGTCTACACTGGATCACATATATCTTCTTCTCTCACTTGTAAAATCATGGCTCTAGGGTCAGGTTATTTCCACAACCATTGGCTGGGTTAAAAATTGATGTGAAACACAATCCCTCGTCCATCCACACAAAAGGAAATTAAAATTAAACTATTAAATTTAATTAATGATTTAGTTCAGTTAAAAATTAAATTGAGAGCTTATATAATTTCCACACTGTATGGTACTATTATCTTGACCTTTACCTCTCCAATGGTGATTCAATTCAATGGAGGAAATTTGAAATTTCTAATTCTAAAATCTCCAATAAATATCGTCGAACGAATGTTGAGACGTTGTACTGGTTTTCCAACCAAGCATATGGGATAGTCACAGTTGAGTGAGAGGGTCAAAGTTCAACTACTGCCAACATAAATCCTCATATCATCACCAACATAATAATAAATGTTAACTGCTCTTGTTAGGGCAACTACAATTTTCTTTCTCGTAAAATTTTCAAGAGCCCTCAAGAAATTGCACTATTGAATCACAATTTTC
>Ga0315913_1009843_pt1 | contig 11130 bp, 4 predicted proteins | sample MpolsnodulesMG_FD_207736 | JGI IMG/M metagenome (GOLD analysis project Ga0315913, IMG submission 207736) | Medicago polymorpha root nodule microbial communities from Los Angeles, California, United States - small nodules | ecosystem: Host-associated > Plants > Roots > Nodule | place: USA... | reverse complement strand
AGAAGCTATTCATTTTAAAAATATCATAGACTTGACTTGGGTTGGGTGATTTAGAAATATCATTATTTGTAATGAGATCAGATACTTACGAATTACGTTATTCAACTCGTGCGAAGCACAGGTTTGTAACTAGTATAATGATAAAAATATATATGATTAGACGGGCCATGTCTAGGGTGAGAGACCTCAATAGGTCTCCTACCGTGAACAAGTTAGAGTTTTTTTTTTTTTGAAAGATGGTTAGAGAAAAATTTCTTAACGGTTGCATTATAAAATTTTATGGATCTTATTATATGTTGTCTAACACCCAATATTTTCTCTCTTCTATCCACTATTTCTGGTTCTATCTTTTTCTCTCAAACAATTCAGATCTACAGAAACCACCAACGAAGGAGGTTGCTTTATTGATGTGCAGTGACAAGGAACTCAATTAAATAGAGGACGAGGTAGAGACAGCCTCTTCCAGCAGCGAAAGTCCACATCAAAAAGTGTGGGAAGAAGTAAATTGAACTCTTTTATTGTGAATCCTCTTGTTGATTTGTTACTTGTTTTATAAAAGCATGAATCTTATTATTCAATGGGTTAATCTGAAATCTTTTCTTATAATAAATAGATATGAAAATTTGAATATCACTGTTAATTTCATGCCAAATCTGAACATTTATTTTTCAAGAGATATGTGGACAATTAGTTCAATATAAGTACACAGAGTGATGAAGGAAGAAAGAAACATAGAGGAAAAACATGTAAATGACTGTAATGGCAAGGAGATGGTTGAGATCTGCAATAAAGAAAGGTGGATGGGATGAAGAGGAAAGAGAATAGAAAAAGTGACAGTAAAATAAAAAGTATTGGGTGTCGTTGGTGTATACTAAGAATCATATAACTTCACGGTTAAAATTTATTTCATTCTTTGTACAACAAAAAAAATATTTGTTTCATTCACTCACTCACGGTAGGAGACCTATCAAGGTCTTCCACCCTAGACTGAGCCGGTAAATTACGATCAAACTTTGCAAAGGCATCTGAGCATAATTCATCTTGCGAGGAATATGTCGCACTTTACATGACAAAACCAATTCTTTAAAAAATTATTATATTCATATATCTTGAAGACATTACATTGTTATTCATAACCATTAAAACTCTTCGTAAAAGATTATAAATGTTTGGTACTAGAAAGCTAGAAGTCATAAATATCAAAAGTAAATATTATAAAAACATATTAATTGTCATAAATAAATAAAACCACAAGCTTTATTTTTAGCAAAGTAAAACCACAAACCTATAAATCATAGTTGGAAGACCTAAAAATAGGATCAATGCATCCAATGCCATTAACAAAAAGAACGTACCTAAGGATTAATAAGCCACAAAGCAAACAATAAAATAGTAGATTATGTAAAGAAGAAAGAGTCATTTGGTGATATTAGTACTACAGAAAAATTTGGTAGACTGTTGGTGACAATGGTAGAGTATCTGTATTGGAATGAAAAACTACTGAAAAATTTCGAACTTGTGATTTTAAAATACATCCATTGTAGAATATTATTTAGGGTAGAAGAATATTCTTTAGAATTATTTATAAAAATTTCCTTATATTAAATTTTGATTCAATATGAAACAATTCCAGAAAAATATTGATATGGCATCAATTAATATTTTTCACAATCACCAAAAAAAGAAGAAACAAAAATTGTTGCTTGCTGGTAAAAAAATTGTATGATAAATATTTCTTATTTATTAATATTTTTAAAATTATTAAATAATAATTATGCTAAGTATTACGTAAAAAAATTTTGACCAACAAGTATTACGTAAATTAATATTGTACAAAAATTGCAATATGATGTGATCTGCTCAATTTGATTCGATTTTCAGTGTTTTTCAAAAGTAGAAGCGAACCAAACTAAACCGATGATATTCGGTTTGGTTTGGTTTAGAGCCTATCTCCTTAAGTTCTCAGCAGAGACGGTTTGAGAGCTCACACTCATACTATATAAATTACTGTGATCTTCTATAATTGAGTTTATAGCCAAGCAATACATCATTATTGTTTGTTTTACACAATGGATAGCGAGGGACCCTTATAGAACTGTTTATCACTCATAAGATCTCTAACAAATTGTACATCATCCAAATTTCCCAAACAAGAATACATTTTGGCAAAAAAACTCGTCTTATCTTTTTGCTAAGCTCAAGTTAGCATGAATACAGCACGATCATAACACAACCTCCCATAATCTTGAATGACTTCTAATTTCATGAAACTGCCCTGTTTTGCTCAGCTTCAAACAATGTATGATACAAGTATAGTGATACATATGGCATGAAACTCCACTTTAGTAAGCAGTCAGTGAGTTGGATTTCAGACGGTACTTACTAAAGTACCTTCAGGACAATTATTAACCATCTTCAAGGAGATATACAAATTTAGAACCGTATAAATTCTCTCCGTAGATGTGGTTTGAGAGCACAGCACCCTTTGTAGAAATTAATGAGATCTTATAGAATTGAGTTTATCTCCAGGCAAGAAAAAACTGTTGTTTGCTTTACATGATGCTTTGCACATCATACCTGAACTCACTCCAGCTATAACCAGGATCCTTATGTATCTGGTTATCACTCATAAGATCTCTAACAACTTGTGCATCATCCCATCTTCCCATAGAAGAATACATGTTGGCAAGAAGCACATAAGGCGCAGAATTTCGTGGGTTCAGTCGATGGAGTTCCTCAGCTGTTCTTTTTGCTAAGCTCACATTAGCATGAACACGGCATGAGCTTAACACAACCTCCCATACAATTGTGTCGTCTTTATACGGCATGGTATCTAGAATAACTTCCACTTCATTAAACCTCCCTGCTCGGCCCAGACAATCTATGATGCAAGTATAATGATCCAACTTTGGCACCACTTCGAATTTTTGTAGCATTGAACTGAATATTTCAACCCCTTCATCTACCAATGCCGAGTGGCTACAAGCAGTTAATACAGCAACAAAAGTAATATCATCAGGTTTTTCACCAGATGAAATCATGTCCTTATAAAGGGATACAGCTTCAAGACCATAACCATTACGTGCATAACCGTGTATCATTTCATTCCAAGTAACAATATTTTTACCAGACATCATATCAAAATAACATCTGGCTGCACCTACATCCCCACATTTACAATACATTTCTACGAGAGAACTCCCCACAAATACACCGTCTACATAACCATCTTTTATAATTTGAGCATGGATTTGTTGTCCTTGAAACAAGGAGGAAAGTTTCGCACAAGAGCTTGCTATGGTAGCAAAAGAAAACTCGGAAGGAAAGAAGCCAAATTGTCTCATCCGTTTAAAAAAAGCCAAAGCATCTTGTTCGAGAGAATTGATTGAGAACCCTGCTATCATTGAGTTCCAACAAACAACATCTAGTTCAGACAGTTTACTGAATACATGCTCAGACACCTCCATTTTCCCACATTTCGAGTACACATTAATAAGGCTACTTGCAACATACACATCATCATAAAATCCAAGCTTTTGAGAAACAGCATGAACCTGTTTTCCAGCATCAAGAAGTCCCAATTCAGCACATGAACTAAGAATAATGGCCAAAGTAGTCCTATCAGGATTCTGCCATTGAAACTGCATCTTTCTAAACAGTTCAACTGCCTCTCCATGATCTTCACTCTGGTTATAACCCGAAAGAATGGCATTCCATGAAATCAAACTTGGGCTCGACATGAAGTCAAATATTTGACGCCCAACTTTAACGTCCCCAGATTTAACACACGCTGTCAGCATATTAATATAAGTAACATCATCTGGTTCATATCCACAACACTGCATCCTTTGAAAACAATCGAGAGCTTTCTCACTGTCGCATCTGTTCCCATACCCAGATATCATTATATTCCAAGAAACAACGCTGTGCTTATCCAAATTTTCAAAAACATTTTCAGCGCTATCCATATCCCCAGTTTTAGCATACATATCAAGCAAAGAATTACTCAAATGAAGATCTCTCTCAAACCCATGTTTAACCGCAAGAGTATGTATCTGTTTTCCTTGTGCATTAGTCGATAAACCACAACTATCATCACTAACACCAAAAGACACTCCTTTTGCACAAATACCCAAGATAGTAGACAACGAAACAGGATCAACATGAATCCCTTTTCTCAACATAAGTCTAAACAACTCCAAAGCTTCTTTAACTTGATTTGTTTGCGATAATCCACCCATCATCGTAGTAAAAGTAACCTCATTCGGTTCACCAATCTCCTCAAAAACACGAAAAGCATCCTCATTTAATCCACATTTCGCATACATACACAAAAGAGCATTACCCACATAAATATTACTATCAAAACCAACTTTTAACACCAACCCATGATTTCTTCTACCACAATTTACATCTTTTAAACCACCACAAGCACTAAAAACAGTAGCAAACGTTATATGCGAAGGTTTAACTTTAACCGACTCATATACCATCATCGAATCATAAGTATCCAATGCTTGTCTTTCATATCCATTTTTCACCATGGTGGTGATTATAGTGTTCAAAGAAACTGTGTTTCTTTCTGGCATTTGAAGAAACAAACGACAAGCATTTTGCAAGTTGTTGGATTTGCAAAATGCGGATAAAATGGCGTTATAGGAGAAGATGTTTTTGTGGGGAATTTTGTCGAACACATGGTGTGCGGAAGTGATCTGATTGCATTTTGAGTAGAGTTCTATGAGGTGGTTACAGAGAAATGTGTCGGAGAAAAGGGCGAAACGGAAGATTCGAGCGTGGATGATTTTGGCGGAAGATAGTGATTTGTTTGTTATGCAAGATTGCAATAGATTTACCAAGTTCAAACTCTTGACTTCCATTAAAACTCCTTTTCCTCTCACTTGCTTTCATTCATAAACTAAACAAAGATAGAGGTTTATGGGTTTTGAGGAAACATTACTATTTACTAGGTGTTAACACTAAAGAGACTTTTGCTATTTTAAAATTAGGTCGGAAATTAATTAAAATGATTAATAGTGTTTAAAAAATTGGATTCGGTCCTTGTAAAAGTAAGATTCTTTGATTTTGGACCCTGACGCATATGACTGTGCACTTAAACTGATTTGGCACATTGATTCATCTAGGACTGTGTAAAATGGATGACATGGCACACTTATTTGGCATTTTTAATTATTTTTTATTTAATTTTTTTACACTTGCTTCTTTTATTAATTAATAATAATTTTAAAAATCAAAATTAAAAACACCATTCATCTTCATCCCTTCCTCTTTGATAATCAACATATTCTTTACATTCATCATCAAATTATCTCCATCAACAAAAAACAAAATCCAAGCATTAAATTCAATCCTTAAATTCACCATCGGCCATTCACACAATTAAAACCCAAGCATTCACACTATCTCCATCAAAAAAAACAAAATTCATTAACAAAATCTAAAATCCATTCTTCTGGAAATCCAATTCGACAACAACAAACCCATTTGTAAAAACTTTTCAAATGCACAGAACAATATTATCACTCAAATTTCACTATGAAAAACGACAGTAAAAATTAAATGGGATGTGTAGCTGTAAATCCCTTCAATGGAATTTAGTTGGAAGAAGGAAACCCATAGAAAAAGGAGAAAGAAGGAAAGGAAGTTCAGATCTGAGAGAGATGTTGATTCAGAGAAAGATTTCTATGGAGAACTCATCATCATCTCACGTCCCCCACCACCACCACCATCATGCCGTCATCACCGTCGTCTTCTCCAAATCGTCCATCACCACCACCGCATTGTTAACGGTGAGAGAAATTGAGCAAGAGAGAATCTGGGTTATGGAGAAAACAACAACATCACATCAAACAAAATGAGATGGAGAAAGATTGATGATAAAAAGGGGAGAAAAAAATAAAAAAGGGTCAAATTAAGAAAAGAGAGCAATTTCTGGGTTTCGGTCTCAAGAGAGAGAGGAAGAGAAGAAAAGAAGTAAAGAAGAGAAGAGAGGGGGACCGAGAGAGAGAGAAATGAGAAGGGTTTCTGGAAAAATAATTTTACCATTTTTCATGTTTTTTTTTTAAATTAGATAATTAGGTGTCAAACAATTACACAGGTGGATAAATGAAAAAAATAAAAAAAAAAAGAAATTTCATGTCAGTATCACATCATAGATTCTGCTGAGTCAAAAGACATAAGGGGCAATTGTGAAGAATATTTATTTTACAAGGACCAAATTCAAAAAAAAAATTACAAGGAGTAAAACCAAAAATGTTTTATATTATAGGGAGGTAAAACACTATTAACCCTAATTAAAATTTGTTCTGTTTCTTACATAAATGGCTCACCTAAACAATTTGTCCTTTTATTTGGTATGATTAATCTTTAGAGCTCAATTGATCGGTTTGAGAAAACATTATTCAAGTATAAAAGTTTTGTTGAATTTAATTGGAATACTCAGACAATTTAAAATTTCTTTACAATGTCAACCAACCAAAATCATTTTTTAATACACATAAGCTTAAGTGTTAAAAAGGGAACAATCAAATAAAATCTGAATTAATTAATGTCATATCCCATGTTTCTAAACTCATATAACTATTCTTTTCAATTTGTTTCTTTCTTCGTGATTAAATGATTTTTTGGACAAAATTTATTTATTGTTGCAAATGGAATAAAAAAAATTATTGAAAAATGTTATTTTTTTTAAATATGTGTTCTTGAGATGCTTGTTTCCTATTGAATATTGTTGAAAGAAACAAAAAGGGGTTGTGAGTTTTGTTTAATTTTTTTATGGATAATTTATTTTTAATTTCAGGCTTTGTTGAATCGTTAAAAAAATGTTTATGTAAGATTGATAAAAGTTGATGAAATGGACCATATAATTGATAAGAATTGGTTTAACCAAATTTTGTCTCAGTAATCCAAAAAATAATAATATATGTGTCTTCACCATAACATTCATGTCAATAGAAAATAAGTTTTTAAGTTGTTGTTTCTTTCTCGTATGAATGAAGATGAAGTGAAATGAAGTTTTCTTCAAATTACACTCTGTACATTGAACATAATACAGTTGATATTTACCATAGACCAAAGACAATGAAGATGGGATATGACATTTATTACTTTAGATTTTATTTGATTTTTTCTTTTTTTAACATTAAGCTAATGTGTCTTAATGAATGGTTTTAATTGGTTGACAGTGTAAACTTATTTACACTGTCAAAGTATTCTAATTAAAATGTTTTGTCAGTCAAATACTTACTTATCTTTTAGGAGATTAAACACACACATTCTCTATAAAGAAAAAATAAAATGAGTGAAAAATGAAATGGTAAGAAGTGAAATTGTAAAAAGTGACAATTTATAGGGGATAAATTTAGAGAAGATAGTCAAGTGAAAAGAAAACACAAGTGGAGAGCTACGTGAAAATTATGAGTGTGAAGAAAAATGACGATGTAGGTATAATTGATAGGACAAGACCAAACAATTCAATCTCTTCAAAAGTTTAAACAGGATGGAGATAGAAGTTTGTATTTACATACGTGAATAGAATGCTTCTTTGATATATTTATTAATTTATAAAATTTCAAAATAATGATGCCAATGCGAAAAATTATGGTTGTTTATCTTTTGTTTTTACAGAAATGTAAGATTTATGTCATTTAACATGTGAATACAAATTTAAAAAGATATGATTAGCTTATATTTATAAAAATAAAATGTACTTGAGACCTGATTTGTTAAAACATGAAAGGAACTTGGAAATGTCATGTCTTTTACTTTTGTCAAAACATTCTCTCTTTTCATTTATTAAATATGTGTTAATTTTACTTTTCTAACAAAAATATAATAGGCTCATCTTTTTCACAATATAGATTAGGGCAAGTTGGCATTGGCTCACTTTGACGTTAAAAGTCGTTCATAATTCTCATGATGATTAATGTCACACTTTAGTTAACGATTTTTTTTGTTCGCATGGTGAGAGTATGACTTGATTGATGTTGGTTCGATAAAAAACAATGAGAAACTCAACATTTTGACAAAAACACTTACGAGAGTTATTAAAATCACACAAGCAAACAAAAAGCTATTCATCCAAAGAGAGATTTTTGGTATTCAGTACAAGCTTATTTTCAATTTTAACACAAGTATGAAAACTGACCACATGACATTATAGGTCCACAAAGCATGACTCTAGCAAGAATGCAACATTACTTAATACAGGTGAAAAAACAAAAGTATCTAGCACAAATGCAGATGTCTTCATTCAACTCAATCCATCTTTTGTTGCATCTGGTGACTCAATGGCCAGAGAATGTAAGTGGAACCATGCCTGTGTGATGTCTAGGAGAATTTCCCTCCAACATAGGTTTTCCCATACCCCCAGGGACAGTGTCAAGAGATCTTCCTGTCCCTAAATAAGAAGAAACTCTCCTTGTCCCTTGTGGGGAAATAAGAAGCCTAAATGCCCAATTGAGAACATTTGGAGCAAAAACCCTATACAACAAGAATACATCATACCAACTAGGAAACTTCACATATGCATCTCCTCTACATGCCCCACTTACAATCAACCTTGCAAATTCTTCTACTGCTTCACCACTCACATGCATCTAAATTCATCAATCAATCATCACAAATCAAATTAGTATATACTACTTCAGACTTAAATGTAAGCAAAAAAATACATGTATCATGTCTAAAAATGTAGACCACATACATGTACTTTTTGCTTATATTTAAGTCCAGAGAAACAAGATCATAACACGCCTAATTTTATTCATAGTTACATGGTTTATCATTCTATTGATAAAACACAGTTCGCTTATTCATGTTGCGTCACATGACACAATTCTATCTATAATTTTTTTATTTAGCACCTTTCAAATTTTGAAGTATCCAACATTAAATGTTAATTGTTATGAATATATAGCAAAAATGTGTTATTGTTGTTGTCATTCATTATAAAGTTCATTTTTCCAATACCAACCATGTCCAATTGACTATAAGTATAGTGTAGAAGTGCAAATGCAATTTGTAGCAAGGACTTACTTCTCTTTCTTCCTTCCACTGCATGTCAGCCCCCTCCTCTAGCATGAACTTGCCTCTCGTCATTTCACTTCCAATCCAACCGTGTGTTGCTATCGTTACTCCAACCTCGTCTTTCAATTCAAATCGCAGCGTCTCATAGAAGTTTACTAATGCTGCCTTTGCAGCCTTACATTACATGCACATAATATATTTAGAGAATCATAACCAAACAGAACAGCGAAATTAAATTAACATAACACCTTGCTTAGTTTGAAGAAACTAAAAGAAACATTCATTAATAAAACACAGAATTAATATCAAATGCTTACACCAAATAAACTCATCCTTGGCAAAGGTAACCAACTTTCAACCGATGCATTGATAATAACACGACCGTTGCTTTGGTGAAGGTAAGGAAGAGCCACCAACGTTGGATAAACATTCCCCCAAAAATTAATATCCTGAAAGACCATATTCTCTCATAATTATATGATCAAGGAGGTAGCTTCCCAATCTATATCCTTCAATTTTTAATGAATTAGGGAAGTAAAAAATGAAATTTAAACTATATGCCAATTGGAATTGTTACCAAGAGAACTGGGAAAACTGAGGTGTCTGTAACTTCTTCAAAGTAGAATGTATGTCCCAAACTTACTGTATTTACAAGGTGATCTACTGCACTCACACAAACAAAATTTTCTTTATTAATTTAAAGAGTCATGGTGACATAATTTAAATGTGCAAGTGCAAGCAAACTAATGTATAGAATTACACTATAAACTTAGGTCATTAGTTAATTAATGTGTAATATGAATGATGTGAAAGGTGGTAGCTAGCTAGACCTTAGTGCAATAAGTTTAATGTTTGAATTAACAGCTTAATTAATCGATTATAATTTGTGCTCTTGTCATATAAGTGCCTATATATAAGCTATTTTTATAACAAAATGTAAAATAAAGTCCAACTGCATCATATAAGCTATAAGCTATTCCGAACATTCTCACAAGTGTTTATATGAGTAGATAAACTCAAATATGATCATCCAAAGAAACATACCACGACCAAAGACATTTATGGTTTCATTAACAAATCTTCTACAATCATCTTCCTTGACAACATCTGCTGCCATAATCATAACATGTCTTGCTCCTATTCGCCTTGCATTCTCAGCAATTCCTATTAGCCTATGCTCTCTACGTGCCACCAACATTAAATTTGCTCTCCTTATTGCATACTCATATGCAATTTGCTGCATTTTCCAAATCATACACATGAAAAAACTAAGATACATAAAAAACTTTAATACAAACATTTTGGCAACTTGCCTCTCCAATGGCAGAAGATGCTCCAGTGATGATGACAACTTTACTATCCATATCTTCACCATAATTATAGTTAAAGAGCCACTCACAAGCATTGAGGAAACAAAGTGCTGGCCATGAGAATGCCAATGTGATTAAACTTGCTGGAGGGACAAACAAATTCAGCAAGAAATTCAGAAAATCCATAGCAGCTTGAGAGGGAATTAGTTCAATTCAGCTAAGATGGAAAAGAATATGTATGTGGCTTTGACATGTAATGATTTGGCTCAACACTACTATTATTGTTACATGCAAGTGTAGAAAAGAGGTGTGAGCACACGTGTAGGTGTAAAGAGCTCTTCTTGTGACGTATGGAAGTTGGATTTTCCAGCAAGCTAGCTACATCAATTTTGTTCTCTGCCTACACTCATTTGCTATGTTTTCTTGTGGAATGTACATAGAGGGGACACCTACACATATATATTTTATAGAGAAATGATATTTGAACATTTATTTTGTGACAACTTTTGCTACAACTTTCTCTTTCATACTCACATTATTGTTTACCTTATCTCTCTATAGCTTTAATTTTCATATAATACCTATTTTTTCTTTACAAATTATGATTGTCCACATAAGTTGTCAATTAAAAGTTGTTCAAATAACACTCTTCTATTCCTTATTATCAAAAACCAACATAGTCATAGGTTGTCATAACTTTTTTTAATATTTTTACAAAGATACTTTCATAAGAATTTTTAAAATATTAAATATCTCTCTTAATATTAAAAGAAAA
>Ga0315913_1009839_pt1 | contig 11132 bp, 5 predicted proteins | sample MpolsnodulesMG_FD_207736 | JGI IMG/M metagenome (GOLD analysis project Ga0315913, IMG submission 207736) | Medicago polymorpha root nodule microbial communities from Los Angeles, California, United States - small nodules | ecosystem: Host-associated > Plants > Roots > Nodule | place: USA... | reverse complement strand
GAACAGGTTTTCACACACATACATAAAGATTATTAAAATCAAATATAAAAAACAACCTTTCTCATCCACCGAAATACTGTGATCGTCAACCTCATTCGTCATATGAATATTTGGTGGACCCCTGATTTTGAGCCTTCTGATGATCCTTAGGTCTTCTTCATTGATATTAGAAAGTTCAAGATTCATTAAAGCTGAATTGTCAAAAACAGAAGAATCTTGTGCCACCTCAGTAGGTGTTGTTGAAGATGAAGCTCCAACGTTGTTTTCCTCTGTGCAGTTCGTCATTGTCACTCACTCAACAATCACTCGCTCACACAACCTTTTCTCATAAAAGACTGAAAAGCTTATTTGGTTTGATGGGTTACTAGGGAGGTAGCTACTTATAATGTGTTGTGTATAATGTGATAATGTGAGTTTGTGTGTGGGTGTGTGTGTGTCTGATGTGATAAGCACACATGGAAAACGATTTTTAATTTCGCTATTAAATTTTAATTTTTTGTAAAATGAACATTGTTATTAAAATAAGCCAAGAAATTCTATTAAACCTCCCAAGAAGGCCGTTGCATCATCAAGATAGTACTGACTTCAACAAAATGGTTACTTGTACAGATGATGGATAATTGGAACACATTTGATTGGTCCAATTTACACTTTCTTTTGCATGGAAGACAAATAATAATTACCGTGTGAAAGCTTGTTTAACGTATCCCTCTAGCAAACTCAATAAGATCAAACTTGTTTACCGTGTGATAAGCACAAATTTTCCATAAAGTGAACATTGTGATTAAAATAAGCTAAGAAATTTTGATCACCCTTGATACCAAGATGGCCTTTGTGAAATAATACTCACTTCAAGGGAACGGTTACTTGTGCAGATAAAGTACACTTGGAATACATTCATTGGTCAAATTTACAGTAATAATATTTTCAAAATTTGAGTAGCTTGAGACAAGTAATAATAGTGACTACAAACAAAGAGTTTTGGCATCATTGAGTACCTTGGTCATTAAACTAACCCAAATTACTACACAATATTGTAATGTAACTCCAAATGCTTTTTCTTTTCCCTGGCGTGGGGAAAAGTAGAAACTTAAAAAGAAAAGGGAGAAGAAAAACCATGGTTTAATCTTAAAGGGAAAGACAAAAATGAAGTGAAATACATTACCAAAGTAAAAGCGAGAGGCTTTGAGAGAAGGGAAGTTATTGGAATGAAGAAGAAGAATGTTGAAAGTCCTGAAGTCCATGATTGAAGAGAGGGAAAGAATAACTCGCGTGCAGTTTAACCATGTTGTTTTTTCTTCTCAACTAAGGTCACAAGATCAAACGTATAATACTTAAGTGCACAAATAGATATAGATTCAGTTTATGTTGCCACATAACATAACTTATTAAACTATGTATGACATTAGATATAAAAAAGTAAGTTTTTGAATTTGTAGGAACCAAATCTAAACAAAATATTACGGAGATTAAAACCAAAAGTGTTATAATTGAGGGGTTAATATTATATTTAAATGAAAAGAAATGAAGGAAGAGGAAAATGAAAAGAGAAGAGAAGGGAAAATGAGGGAGTTGGCATGTGTGTTTTTTTACTTGTAAATATTAGTATGTTAATGTTATTTTAGTATTTTGTGGAGGATATGTGTCGTGCACGGGTGACAGTAAAATTTTACGACGAAAGTGGTTCTTCATCCACAAAGTGGTCAGCCAATTGTTGCTCAACAAAATTTATGATAAATAAATCCAAATACTTCAAGCCTGGTTTAACTTCACTGTGTAGAACCAAAACCTATAACACGTTTGTCTCTCATTCATTCCACTCATTATTTTTTTATGGTATACTTTATACCAAGAGGGGTGACCTTTGTGGAAAATTGTGTGACTGCATGAAATATCAGGTATCTCACGTGCCTTGTTTGTTCATATGTCATAGTTGCATATTTTAGCATTCATCATTGCCATTTGAGGTTCATGTCTGATGCGTATAAGGTTGTTACTGTACTCAATTCTTATTGCAGACCCCATTTTGAAGGTGTTAGAGTGTGCCACAATCCTGAAATGCAGAGATTCAAGACGAATTAATAGTACCCACATAAGAACTTAAATGGACATTAAATATAGAGCGCCAAGAAAATATGAACTATGTCGGGTACTAGTTAAAAATCAAAGACACTATCCTTTGGCCCCTCTACTCGACCTTTGTAATTTTATTATAAAATAGATTTACACTCACACATTGGACATGATTTGATAACTATGACTTTAATGGAGATGCAACGAGGTATAAAATAGATTTACACTCATCCAATAAAAACACATCGTATTGTCAGGTAAACATAACCGCTTCTTAAAATTAACAGTTATTCAACAATTATTGGAAGTTAGTGCACCGGAATAAAACTAAATGCTATTTTATACAAGCATCAAATCTATCTGAAAATATAATTAATCAGTTCCTCGCAACGACTATATATTCTTTTATTCTAAGAATAAATCTGAAATGAGCAGCTGCTAGGAAAAGGCAGTCTTGTCACTTCTCTCCTGAACATCTTGTTCATTGCCAGTTTCTGATGCATCTTTCTCGAAGCTGCAAACAGAAAACCATCAGCGATATTTTGACGAAAACTAAACCATACCTTAATAATGTGTATAAAGAACTCAGAGTTCATTCAACAAATATCTAATACATAAAAGTTTGGAATGTGCTACGTGGTTCCATTTCAAAGTTCAGATATCACTACTTGTTTTATAAGTAATTAACGAAACATTCAAAGAGACGAATGATAGAGATTTACTTCTCAAGAGGAATAATACAGTCAAGTAATTCTGGCAATAAAGGGAGTGTCACACAACTATACAAAGTTTGGAATTAATGAATCTTTTCATATTCAGAAATACAATAATGATGAATTAATGTGCAAACCTCCTGTACACAATCCTTTAAATTGTCAATTTAGTAATTATATATCATAGTAGGTTAGTTCAAAGCTAGTCTTAGATCATGAGATTTAGATAAACCATCTGAATTGTATCTCAAGTCAACAAATACAGGCTATTAAAGTGAGTGTTAGTACATGTGTGCATTGGCATGCATTATGTGACTCCGTTAATCAAAGTTAAGATATACTTTTGGAAAGAAATTTAGGGAGAATGAGCGTGATATCATATACACACTTCCTGTATCTTTCAATGTAACCTTAAAACGGAAAGAATATTAGAAAAATGAAAATCCGAAAAAGCAGAACATTTTGGAAATATATGGTAAGTTGGTGACACCATCAGCTACATAATTTTCCATACCACATGAAGAAGTATTTTTATTTAATGTATAGAACAATGATATTAAAATCAGATAGACTAATTCACTTATGAGTTTGGTTTATATTTGTAACATAACCAAGAGCAGGATATTAGCAGAGACTGCAAAGGAAAAAAAAATGTTTAATTTTTAATCACATTCTTTTAATGTTGGCACTTTGAACTGAGTTCCTCAACTTTGTTCTATTTCTTCATACCAGCATGCCACCATTACACCATTGCTGATAGTATCTTTTACATATAAGAGAAAAGTCATCGGAGCTTGGAATATACACATTGTCCCTAAATGGTGGCAAAATTGAATCAAACATTGGTTCATGTTTGTTGTTTCCCCAGGAAGCATCTTTCTTGCCATGTAATGCCCAATCATTCCGTGAGTTCCAAATCCACTTCATAGAAAGTATACATTGTTATTCCATAAGACTTCAATTTGATCCAATTTCACTCTGATCCTGTTTGAGAATTTCCAAAATATGTACTTAAGTTGTAATCATGGAATAGTTATATATTTTAACGTTTGCAACCTAATTATATTTTGTTGGTTGGTGGAGTGGTCTCATCGTTTCACTCTATACATGTAGTGGTTTGAGCCCTTGTTGCTACATTTTTAGATTTTATTTGTTTATTTATAATCAATGGAAAGACAAAAAAAAAAGGAAAGAAATGTGTCCCGCAGGATTCAAACCGAACACATTGACGTGTGCAAACAGACATGTATTTAATGTTTTCAAAAGGTTGTTTAAGAAACTCTTTCAAAGAGTCATTTTTCTTCACCAAAGGACATGAGTTTTTTTTATAAATAGAGACACTTTCTAGCAGATATTGTGATGTTGTTACAAAGTTGTGGCAAGAGTCTATCGTATTATCCTACAATACCTCGACCAGACACATCTTAAATCTTAATACACAAAACAAATTGATATCTGATAAATTGAATTTTGACTTGATCAACGATTGTATGTAGGATTTACTTCTACGTTAAGATAAGACGTATTTGTGCTATGACATTCCATATTCAGCCAACTTAGATGGTGACGCGGTCGATGATGTACAAACTCTCGAATTTTTCAACACAATTACTACTTTGGAACTTTGAAATCACAAGGTGAAATTGAAAGTTGGAGTGTCATTGATGCTATTAAGGAACATAGATCAAAACCTATTCATAGAAGTTAATTGTCACTTTATCAAAGAAAATATTATTTATAGCATCATTAAAACCACTTTTGTGATCTCAAGTTTATGGTATAACAAGGTATTTGATGAAAATTTAGTGGAATCAAATCAGCTTGCTTATAATGGGTGATCTTGTGAGTTGAGAGTCCAATTGATGATAACTAGTGACTTAGTAAGTTTAATTAATTCAAAGTTGGAAGAGAGGTATTAATAAATCAGTTGCTCAACCAATGCCACACCACATTAACAGTCAAGTAATTCTGGCAATAAAGGGGTGGTTTCACACAACTCTACAAAACTTAAGGTTAGGAATGCAAGTTTCCATATGCAGAAAGATCTACTCAGTAAATATCTTGCTACGTGATTGATTAAATTGGTTTAAAGTTTAAGTTCATTATAAATAATCATAGTAGGATAGTGCAAGCTAGACTTAGTTGAGAAACCATATAAATTGTATCTCAAGTCATATGATTATACATGATATTTAAGGAGTTGGGAGAAAAAAAATACCAACCCTACTAGCGGCACGTCATATGAAAAAATTATAAAGAGAATAAAATTAAATGATGTTGACTGATATAATTAAATAATTTTTGTTTTTCATTTTTTTTCATTTGATGTGAGTCTCTGACCAAATGTTTTTGATTTGAGGTTTTGACTATAAAGGACTTGCTAATAAGTAGGGTGACTCTTACCAAATCATTCTTTCTAAAAATTGGTTGATATGTGATGCCTAAATAAAATAGAGAACTGAAAAGAAAAGAAAAACATGAATCGCCTCATTTGTTCTTGACGTTCCATATCCCTTCGGACTAAAGAAGAAGCGGGTAAATCAACTAAACAGTAGGAGATCAATTTACTTCTGGGAATGAAAAGAGAAAAATATATGCTTAAGTGGACTTTCCTACAAGTCAAAAATTTGCTCTGTTGTAACCTTTAAAAAGTGCTTTTAAAGAATTTGTTGAAAAATTGAGTATTTTATGGTAGAACAAAGTATTTGATGAAAAATTGAGTGGAATCAAATCAGCTAATAGTTTATATGACTCCCTTAATCAAAGGTAAGATATAATTTTGAAAAAATAAACTAGCAAGAATGAACAAATAGGAAATATCTCGTTTTAGTCCTGCATAAAATCTGAGAAGCTAATTTCAGTATCTCACGCGTAAAGATAAAGTCATCTAGTAACTCAAAAGTGAATATTTTTCTGTTGGTATTGCAACACGAAAAGAAGAAAAAAACGCAATGCCTCTTTTTACAAGTATCATCAAAACTATCCGAAGATATAATTAATAAAGCAGTTCCTCGCAAATGCACCTATCTATTCTACTATTCTAAGAACAGACTTGACATAAGCAATTCCTGAGAAAAAGCAGCTCTGTTACTTCTCTCTTGGACATCCAATTCATCGCTGGTATCCATTGCATCTGTCCCAAAGCTGCAAACATGAAAAAAAACAATAAAATCAATACAGCAAAACTAATTTGAAAAAACACTACCACATACCTTATTAATTTGTATGAAGTACTCAAAATCAATACAGAAAATAGTTAATAGAGAATGTTTGGAATGTATTACAGGTTACCGCTTTAGAATTCAGATATTGCTACACGTTTTACAAGTAATTAAATAAACATGTTCTAAGAGACGAAGAGTATAAGACTATAGATATACTTCTCAAGAGAATATGATTGTGAACTACAATCAAGTAAATCTGGCAACAGAAGGGAGTGCCACAGAACTTTACAAAATTCAAGGTTTGGAATGAAAGTTTTCATATTCAAAAAGAAAATAATGTGAAATTAATGAGTAAACCTCTTGCAACATGATCCTTTAGACTGTCAATATACTAATATAGTAATTACAATCATAGTAGGTTAGTGCAAAGCTAGACTTAGATCATGAGATTTAGAGAAACCATCAGAATTGTATCTCAAGTCAACAAATACATGTGTGTATTGGCATGCATTATGTGACTCCCTTAATCAAATTGAAGATATAATTTTGGAAGAAATTTTTTGGGATAATGAGGGTATGATATCACACATACACACACCTCTCGTATCTTTCAATGTAACCTTAAAACGGAAAGAATATTAGATAAATGAAAATTCGAAAAAGCATAATATTTGAAAATCTATGGTAAGTTGCTAACACCATCAGCTACATAATTTTCCTTACCACATGAAGCAGTTTTTATTTAATGAAGAGAACAATGATATTAAATTCAGATAGACTATCTCACTTATAAGTTCAGTTTTTATTCATAACATATCTAAGAACAAGAGATTTACAAATACTAAAAGGAAAAAATGTTAAAGTTTTAATCATTTTCCTTTGATGAGTTTAGTTTATATTTATGAGTTCCCAAACTTTGTTCTTTTTCTTCATACCAGCATACCACCATTACAACATATAGACTGCAAAGGATCATACCTTTTTGCAATGGATGTGTTTTCTGCATCGAGAACATCTGAGGCATTGCTGATGGTATCTTCTTCATCTGAGAGAATATTATTCAAGCTTGGAATATACGCATTGTCCCTAATCGCTGGCGAAATTGAATCAGGCACTGGTTCATGTTTGTTGGGTTCCCAGGAAGCATCTTTCTTGTCATGCAATTCCCAATGAACATGTTTGGCTCCGTTTCTCCGAGGGTTCCAAATCCCCTATGTAGAAAGCATACATCGTGATATCAGCATAATGAATTGGGTTAGATAAGAATCAAATACTTCTACGCAGAAACTAAGCAATTTTACAATTAAAGCACATAAATCACAAGATAAGTTACAGATACCTTTTGTGAGATTGGGAAGCTTGAGTTCTGCACCATCCTGATTGCATCCTCCCCTAAGCTTTCTTTACACGCAGGACAAATCTGATATAGGAACAGTGAAGCAGTCACTCAGATACCAATTTTCAATTATAACTAAGTACAATACCTATGTTAAATGTATAGAAATGTCTTGTTTCAATTTTTCTTAGTTTTTGACTTAGATGGTTGTTTCATGCTCATCTTTTTATTAAGATCAGAACAAGTACAATACCTATATTAAGCAAGGACATTCATTTTTACAGATTATAACAATGTCAATAGTCCAGTTATCATTCAATCCAGAAATATCGGAATATGAAACCAAATCTAACAAAAACTCAGAAAAACAAGTTCTGCTAAACGTAAGTTATAAACTTCAGGAGGTCATACCGTATTATATGCATCATAATCTACTGAACGGTCACAGCCAATTGAAACTTCAATGTCGGAACCACATGCATGACATTTTACAATCAATAGATTAACCTCATCCGGATCAACTTGATTTGAAACTGAAGTATCTTCTGTTAGGTTCAAAATGGATCAGCATCAGAATGTTATTTCTAGAATAAGAACTCCAATTTGCATGACATACAAAGTACGGCTCAAAATTAATAAAAAAGCGAAGAAAAAATGTCTTACACTGATACATATGCACAAGATCAAAAATACCAACAAGAAAGAAAGAAAGAAAGAAAGAAAGAAAGAAAGAAAGAAAGAAAGAAAGGTTTAATTTTTAACCTCACTTTTCCTTCATCATATCCAAATTAACAACAAACTTTCAGGGATCGTTCCATCCATACTCAGGAGGACATCATTTCTAAGGTAAATTGAAGACTTGACATATAATCAATCTATTCCATAAAATACATCCAAGGATAATAAAATTGATATATCATACAGAACCTAGTAATCTGACTTATTTCTAAGGAACCAACAATTTATTTTCTTTTTTGACATGCCACTGTTAAGCAAAAGAACAGGTTTTGACACACATACATAAAGATTATTAAAATCAAATATAAAAAACAACCTTTCTCATCCACCGAAATACTGTGATCGTCAACCTCATTCATCATGCGAATATCAAAAACAGGAATATCTTGTGACACCTCAGTAGGTGTTGTTGAAGATGAAGCTCCAGTGTTGTTTTCCTCTGTGCAGTTCGTCATTGTCACTCACTCAACAATCACTCTCTCACGCAACCTTTTCTTGTAAAAGACTGAAAAGCTTATTTGGTTTGATGGGTTACGAGGGAGGTAGCTACTTATATTGTGTTTGTATAATATGTATAATGTGATAAGAACAAATGGAAAACGATTATTAATTAGACCTCAATTACCCTAAATACTTGTAACTAACTATAGTTCTCTCTAACTAACATTCAAGCAACTCTAACCACCTTAACTAACTCTAGTTATCTCAACAGAAGACAAATAATAATTAATAACTTTCAAAAAAATAAATTTAAGTGATGAAGGAAGAGGAGATAAAAACATGTGCCTTAGTGAAAGCACTGAAGTGCATGTGCATGTCCATGGTGTTAGGTTATAGAGGGAAGTGATGTGAATGAATTCTTCAGATGATGATGAATAACAACCATTGTTTCTTCTTCTTCTGTTCACAAACAGATTGACTTCGGATGACTCACAGAAAATAATGTTAGTAATTCAAGCAAATCTTACAAGACTTACATGATTTTTGAGCAGTCACTTACGTTCTATGATGACATAGGTATGCAAACATAATACTTCACATGTATTAATGCATAATTTTTTTAAATTCGTTAAAAATTAATTTTTTTTAAATTATTTATCGAGATAAATCTAACATTTTATATGCTACCATTTTTTTAAGAAATCTTATATGTCATTTGTCTTTATATATTAGAAGAAAAGTATGATCAAATATATTATGTGAATAGTCGCATGGTTAACTAATGTCAATCATTTTGGGATCGATGGAGTAAGATAACCCATGAATCCATGCAGCCAGCGAAATCACGATCATCCCACCAAAATCAGACATATCACATTTTAAGAATGCAGCTTGACTGCACCTGGATTCATTGCACTTGATTCCTTTTCGATAACTTATAGGTTATAAGTAATTAGATGAAAGAAAAAAACATTGTTACATAATTGTCATTTGTTTCACGAGCCTATAATTTATTTTCAGTCACTTACATTATTTTTCAATAATTCTTTTTTTTTCTTAATTTTGTTATTGGTCTAGTTGCCACATATATTCAACTAAACACATACAAAGAATGGAAATTTTGCTGACCTAGTTTTAACTCAAAGTTTAACGTAAATTTATCTCACGGTCAAATCATTACATTGTAACAACGATAACAAAATTTGCTCACAGTCTAGTGCCTGACTATGCTTGTCGGCAGCTGTTGTCAAGTATATATAGTATGTAATGGTGTATTGCCTTGGTATACTCTATCTGGATACTTGGATTTTAAAGCATCAGATGGAGTTGGTGTGTGGACTTGGATTGTGATGTTTATGTATTTATTTCATGAGATTAAAGTATAGAGAAGAAGAAAATGAAAAACTGAGAAAAATGATTATTCTATATTGAAGAGTTTGTTACAATGAGATATTTATAGTTGCTGAATCTCTGACTAACTCCTTAGATGCTATAGCAGGCATTAACTAACTCAATTGTAATGTAACTAGGATAGTCTATGTAGCATACACAATAAGAATGGTGTGGAATAACTTGCAGAGCAAGTTAACTAGTGCTTAGTAAGTTCAACACTATTCTTATTTGAAAGGGGTTTTGTTATAACATTTTGATGTGAAATTCCTGAAAGTGTTTGGTGTTACTGATGCTTGCTGTTCATTGTAAGATGAGGTGTTTTAATTAGGGTATGTAGATTGTATGCATGGTGGTGAGTTGCATGTGGAGCATTGCTGAAGTATAAAGGATGCAATCGTGTATTAGCTTGGCTTCTGGTGAACTTTGTAATTGTGTATTTTACTTGATTGTTTGGTCGTTTAGCAAATAATAGTGTAGGATATTTGCTTCATGAAAGATGAATAGAGTTTGTTTATGTTGAATTAATAGTACCCACATAAGAACTTAAAATATTGCCATGAAAATATCCATATCATAACATGGTGAAAATATTGCCATGAAATGCAAAACATAAACTTAAAATAAATATCACTAAATTTCTCAGTAACCACATGACCAACCAGTCATACATTTTGCTAGCTATCCAATATGCTAAAGATGTGCTATTTATGCTATATTAATTCATGCACCAGAATAAAACCCAATGCTTGTTTTTACAAGCATCAAAGCTATCTGAATGTATAAGTAAGTATTTCCTCGCAACGACTATCTATTCTTTTATTCTAAGAATAAAATCTGAAATGAGCAGCTGCTAGGAAAATGCAGTCTTGTCACTTCTCTCGTGAACATTGTGTTCATTGCCAGTTTCTGATGCATCTTTCCCGAAGCTGCAAACAGAAAACCATCAGCGATATTTTGACGAAAACTAAACCATACCTTAATAATGTGTATAAAGAACTCAAAGTTCATTCAACAAATATTTAATACATAAAAGTTTGGAATGTGTTATGTGGTTCCATTAAAAAATTCAGATATTGCTACTCGTTTTATAAGTAATTTGAAGGGATTTTAAGAGGGGTTTTTCAAAAATTTAATCCTCTTTGCGGAAGAATTCCCATTGAAACGGATCTTGATTAAATCATTAATCACAAATCAAACAGAAACTTAAACACTTTAAGATTCATGTGTTTACCTCTTGAAGAGCAGAACCTTTGTAGAAGAAATATTTCTGATCAC
>Ga0315913_1009838_pt1 | contig 11133 bp, 4 predicted proteins | sample MpolsnodulesMG_FD_207736 | JGI IMG/M metagenome (GOLD analysis project Ga0315913, IMG submission 207736) | Medicago polymorpha root nodule microbial communities from Los Angeles, California, United States - small nodules | ecosystem: Host-associated > Plants > Roots > Nodule | place: USA... | reverse complement strand
ATTATGGTCACTTTAATTTTATCATATTATATGTAGGTATTTTGTCATTAGATGTTGTGATTTTGTTTGCAGACTCATCATTTACATTTTTAGTAGTTTTGAATGATGCAATTTATCAATTTGAATGAATAAATATCGTTTTATTTTTGTCAAAATAATAAATATTATACATGGATATCTTAAAATATTCACGAGTGCAACAAAATTTATAGATTACTCACTTAGGGAATACCCACGCGAATATGAGGCAAGTGCGAGTATCATATTTTAGCCAACAACTCAGGCACATGTATCATATATGATTACCCATTCTATAAAAACATTTATTTAGACTAGAGGTGGTCTTGAGGGGTGTTGCGAGATCGGTAAAAAAAAATCTATCAAGCTTGAAATTTGACCTTCATATGCATATCCAAAATGAATTGAAAGACTAACTATTAGGCCATTCTCTGGTGAGAACGTGAAATTATGTTCCATAACTCTTGAAACTTATTTGAAACATGGGTCAATCTATTATGGAAATTTAAAATATGGTTTAAAGGTCGACTCTAATTAGCATTTTCAGCAACCAAAAAAAATTATAGTGATAAAAAATGAGAATAACTTAAAGAATAATATATTCACAAGAAAAAACTTTTTAGAATAATATTAAGTTCTCTTAAGATCAGGAAAAACTTTTGTTGATATTATGTTCTCTCGAGACATTTCATTGTTATCCTAATGCATGAATAACTTATAGAATAATCTATTCACACAAAAAAACTTTTAGAATAATTTTCTTTGAAGAACTTTAAGAATAATATTATATATGGCTTATAAAAAAAGAAACATAGGACTTAGACGAAGCTTAGACTGAAATAAATTTCATACCCATCATTTTTATGCGAAGCTTAGACACCATTAAAAAAAATTGACTAAACTTAGACTAACATAAAATCCCTACCAAATTATCCAAGAGGGCTTAGATGAGATACCAAGTTTACACAAAAAAAAAAAAAAAAAATCCCTATCAAATTTGATAGATTGTCCCACTCGACATATACATGTCTAATAAAAAAAAAAATCTATTAAGATAATTATCTCAGGTCTCAACCCAAATTTGATATTAAATTCTCTTAAAGACATTTCGTTTATTTTATAATGCATACATAACTTATAGAATAATATTTATATTATTTCGAAAAATAAAATAAAAATACGACATCAGATTCATAATTCACATAAGACACCAAAAATCTCATTTGTGCACTAGTACTCCATTCTTTTTCTTTTCTTGATAAATTATAGTTTGAGTGAATTGAGGAATGAAAACTAACTAAAATTTGAAGACCTTAAGACTCAAAGCACTTACCACCAATGTTTATAGATTTTATTTGATTTAAATTTGAACTTTGAACTTTACTCTTTAATGTATCTTAGCTCACATACCATGCAATCTATACAACCTGCACAATTTAAAATTCTTACCAACTCAACTTACAAAGTTTGTTGACTAGTCTATTCTCTCTCTTTTATGTTAATTAAATGCGACTCTAATTTGGAGAACTCGAAATTGTCTAAATGGAGAACTTTTCTTGGCTGCTCTTACCGTCAATTTTAGAAAGAAAAAATCTTACATCGTTCTTAGTTACCCTATGTTAAAAAAACAAAGAAAAGGACACCTAATAATGATCATTTTCCTCTTGGTTGTGGGGGCCAATTATATAATTGCATATAAAATAAAACCTAACACACCAATTGAATGTCTTCTATTGAATATAGACAAAATTATTAGAAAGCAACAAAACTCTGTGTCCCCCTCTTTCCCGGCTTCAATATCTGATAACAGTCCTTTTCTTTGAGGGGATGTGGCGTGGGTGGCTAGTTCAATTCTCAACCAGATCTTCAACATTATAGAATTGAATTCAACAATGAATGAAGATATTGTGAATTGATTTAGCAACCTTTGGGCCTATATGGCTTCTCCACGTATTAGGAAGGAATATGTTGGACTATTGAATGATCTTGATATTTTTGTTTCAATTGAGAAGTGGACAACGACGAATTTGATTCCCTGTTCCAATGTATGAATTTCACTCAATTATAAAAGAGTGATTGTGAAAGTGTTCAAAATAAAGTGTTTCTAACACTCTTCATCAAAATAACTTTAGATATTTTTTTTAACAAGTCAAAATGGAATTAGATTAACAAGAATTCATCTAGCACAAAGCATACTAGATAGATTACCAAAAGATACAAATAGTTACCGAAAAGGACACCAAAAAACAAACAAGCTAGATTACCGACATCAAACATTGTCGAGGATTCAACCTCCAAAATCGGTACTCAAAACCAAAAGTAACATGTCTTAATTTCAACCACCAAATGTATGAATGACATTTAATTAGACAAAATCAAAAGTAACATGTCTTGATTTCAACCAAAAGTATGAAAGACATTTAATTAGACAAAAAATTTAATACTACAGGCAATGTTTTTCTTTTATACGAAAGAATATAGGTTATGTTTATTATTTTGAAAAAATATATATTTAATTTCACTCTTATTACGACAATTGTTTAATATATAACGATTGAAGTGGATATGTCAATTCATATCAAACGAACACTAAACCAAGATGAAAAAATAAACCAATGTTACGTTTAGACGACGAAACCAAGCAAGCCACACTGAAACGATAAAAACACGAAACAAAAACTAAATAAACATGAAAATCACTTGTTAAAATTAAACGAGTGAAAAACATGAAGATAGGTGATTTTGAGTCAAAAAATACTCAAACCCACTCCAAAGAAAATAAAAAAGAGAACATGGATAGGAAAAACAAGAGACAGTTGTTCGATGGAGAGAGATTTTGATAGGACTTATTTTATTTTATTTTTAAAAAAGCCAGATTTTGACAAGATTTTAGAATATAGGTTATGTTAAATAAATATCACCTTTTAAAATAAGTATCACCATTTTTTCTTACAAAAGAAGGCCAAAGAAGAAAAGGAAAATATTATCACTTTAACACATGAAAATATTCTAAAATAAGTTTTTTTTTTAACGTGACGATAATATTTTTCCTAATTCTAACCATTTATCTGCACCACTTTGAGTTTGAAGACCTAGACAAAAGTAGAGCTTTTTTTTTTTTTTGAGAGAACAAAAGTAAAGCTTGTTGAAAAGTTTCAACACCACTCTTATTACGACAATTGTTTAATATATAACGATAAGCATATAATATAGGTGAAAATATATTACAAACTATAAGATCTCAAAAACTTTTTTTGCTCTTTACCTTTGATATTACCACGTACAATTGACCATGACTAAACACACTCTGAAGAAGATACAATCCAACATAATCTAGAGATTGTCCTTGAGATTTGTTGATTGTTATAACATAACAAACAATAATTGGAAATTGCCTTCTAGAGAGCTTGAATGGCCATGGAGACTGTGTAGGAGATATCTCCATTCTCGGGATATATACAATTGCTCCAATGTTCTTACCTGAAATAAATGTTGCTACAATAACATGGTTTGCTAGTCTTGTTACTATGAGTCTTATTCCATTACACCAACCCTCTGATTGGTCAATATTTCTAAGTAGCATTATAGGTGTAACGGTCTTGAGTTTTATTTTATGGCTGGGCAACCCTGAAGTTGTGAGAGTATTTAAAAACATAGGGGTCAACACATCAAAAGCCTCATTGCCATCAGCTTCAGATCTATCAACAGAATCCGCACTTAAATACTCTTTTTCATCACCTATAAAAAAAAAACTACAATTAATGATAAAATTATAACAGACAATTGTGAAAACATGTTGAAACAATATTGTATCACTTGGAATCAAGTCCAAAATATATTCGTTGATAGCATTAAAAATCTCAAGTTTTCCAGCCAAAATAGCTCTGGATTATAAATTTTTTGGATCCTTGTAATTCTTGACTAAGTCTGGATACGCGCTATGAACAATCACCTGAATTGGATCATCAAAATTAGTGATCAACAAATTTGATGGAATGTTAATATCTGCATACCCATCATTAGGTTCAAAGACCTTCCCATCTCCGACATTTAATATCCATTTGGAAAATACCTCCAATTCTGAATTATTGGATGTCTGGATATTTTGTTGATGTCACATGTTCTTTGTTAGCCTCAACACTTGACAATGATCCCATAAATATATAATGAATTGATGGGTGCATGAACTATATCAGAGTGACCTCCTCTTGGTACAACTGGTAGAATCTGTCTAAAATCACAACCAAATACAATGACTTTCCCTCCAAAAATTTGTGATGAAAAACGGGTTCCAGATGATATGTCTTTGAGTGTTCTATCTAACGCTTCAAAACAAAACATGTGAGCCATTGAAGCTTCGTCCCAAATGATTAACTTGGCCAGTTTTATAAGCTCTGCACGATCACTCCCTTTATCTATATCACATGATGATGACTCAAGAGCAGGTATTGGAATCTTGAACTTTGAATATGTTGTTCAACCTCCCGGCAGTAATAGTGATGCGATGCCAGACGTAGCAACCGTCAAAACAATTTGTTTTTTGAACGTATGTAAGAAGCTAAGGTCCTCCGCATATACGTCTTCCATGTGCCACCATGACCGTAAAGGAAAAACACACCTCCTTTTTGGTTGTTTACAACTTCCATTTTTTTTTTTTTGAAGACACCTCGTTGTTCTTCTAACCAAGAGGAATAATGTTTGAAAGTATAACAGTGGTTGTTGTAATTTAGGAAGAAACCTTGTTTATCCTTGATCATTGCATGTGTGAGAATAAGTACTATTGTTCCACAATTTTTGTTGTGGTTGTAGTAATTTAAGAACTTGGTTGCATAGTTTTCCCAAAGACTGCAGGGAATAACATTACCCCTATTGAAGACATAAAAAAATAGTCATGTGTTATTTTTGAATATGATGGTATTAAAAAACAAATTATGAAAAAAATGTTTGAATACGGAAGTATCCAAAACAAACTACGAAAAAATGTGTGAACCATACTTCAAATCTTTGAGGTTGACATTTACAACCACTTTTTTTGCGCCAGAGTTTGAAGGAATATTAACTATTTCCTGCACAACAATAATATCTACCACATAAACACACATACATGACATTACTTGAATTCGAATATGTTTAAAGTAAAATTGGAATTCATAAAATCACTAGTATAGATTTGAATGATAACCTTCAAGCCTCTCAGGTTTACAATTTCCATCGAGGATTTCAGCAAAATCTTTGAAATAATATTGTTTTGGAGGTATTTCATTAATCTCTCTTGGCTTGACGGTTGTAGCTCCAACGAACACAAATATGGCCCTAAATTTTATTATGCTATTTAGCCATATGTGATATGCTTCACGATATCGATTATAATGGATGCTATGAATTTGTCCAAAAAAAACGGACGCTAAGAATACTATACCATTCCTGTCCAAAAAAAAAAGAAGAATACTATACCATAAATTAATAATGGTAGTGTTAACTTGTGCCCTTAGGACAGATGTTAAAAAATCTAAAAGAATAAATGTTTTCTAAAATTTTGTGCATTCAATTTATTAAAAAGTTAAATATTAAATATAAGGGAGCTTCTGTGGTGTAGTCAGAAAACTGACTTTTTTGAAAAAGTTAATTTTGATTTTAAGGTTTGATCATTTTTAAATTGTTGATTACTGATTAATGATCAATAGTAATTCATCTAGTAATGCTTGCAACATCTTGAACTTACAGGTACTATTTTATCGTTGGCATCTTTAACATGCAAATAGATTTGATGATATTATGTGATAGTCTTAAGTGTTACACTTTGTGGAGTGTTACACTTAAAACAAGGTAGGATAAAATTAGATTAAGTGTAGTCTTGTTAATCTGATGAATTGATGATACTATGGGGACTGAACTTTTGATGTCACTGTACAAATAGTGGGGTGTTACTCACTACACTTTTGATATTATAGTGTTAACTTCATCATAAAAGTCATTTTCACGACTTCACCATAGAATTTCCCTAAATATAATACACACATTCCAATAAACTATTTCCATCCTTGATTCATTAAACATTTCCCAATTAATAAAGGCTAATGAAAGCAATAATATACTATAAATTAATAAAGGGTAATGTAAGCACATAATTTATTAGACATGATCATTGAAATTTTACTATAAAAAAAAAATGTTAACTAGTGTCTCCGGGGCACTGCTTAAGGAAACCAAATATGGTATAAGGACTTTGGAACTTGTGTAGTCAAAATTAAAAAAGTGTAAATAATTATGTTTTCAATATAAATATTTCCTTTTTTGTTTCCTTAACTAACTAGTACTCCAGCGGCACTAGTTAACAAGACTCATTAATAAAGGTAGTGTAAGCACATAATTTGTAAGACATGTTTATCCGAGAATGGAAGTGATATGTTTATACAGGATCTTGGCTTAAGAAAATTTGAAAAAATTAGTTACAGTTTATCCGAGACAATTTTATGGTGAGCATTCCCGTGAAAAATTATTTTAAGGAATTTAGTTGCACTTTGTTTTTTACTAGTGTAACGCTCCGTGTCAAGCACGGAAAACATTTTATTTAAAATTATTTAACAGGTTTTATATATTAATAGATTTTTTAAATATCATTGTTTTTGTTTCTTTTTATCCATAATTTTGGCGTTATGTGGCATTTTATCTTCATATTTAAAATTGAAACAATAAATCATCATTTATTGAGATAAAAAATGTTAAATTTTATAAAGAGATGGTTATTTTTGTGAAAGTGAGAAAATAATTAACAAATATACAATTAAGCCTAAAAGATAAAAACACTATAAATAATTAATGTATTCCTAGAAAAACTAACCAATTAGTAAGAGTTCATATTAGCTTTGCTTTATCAGTCATTCAATATATTCATTTTTCAAATGGATATGATTACCTATGTTTTAATTTTCCACGCTTAATATTATTATTTTTTACTTAATTTGAATACTCTCTCTGATCTCAATTATAAACAAAAATACCTAAATTTAAAAATTTAGTTGCATCAATTATTATTCTTGGTTTCATAAATAATACAACATTCTCAAAAGTGTCATCTATTAAGACTTTCTTTCATGAGAATATAAAATTCATTAAAAATAAACTTACATGAATTAAAATATATTTTAGGATAAATAACATTTTTTTTTATAAATTGACGGCATATGGAGGACACATGATAGATGTATTAAAATGAAAAGCAGGATCCAAAAAAAGGAGGGGGGCAAACCAAACCCTCAAAATGTTCAGACAATCTATAACATAGAAGACCTAGTCTATTCTTAACTAAATCTTCCCTAATCTGAACATGTGTGGAAGACCACCAAATAAAATCATTGATAGATAGGCCTAAAGTATCTAACTTATCTGCACAATAGTTTCTCTATCTGAACATATAGGACATCATGAAATTCATTGATTGCAATAGAGTAAGACAATTAAGCCATCTATTTTTGATATGCCAAGGAACAATTTGAATTACTTGATGGCTAAGGTAACCAATTTGAATCACTTTCAATCCAAAGATTATGTCAATTTTTCTGGTAAGCACATTCCATTGCAAGAATGACTATCATAATCTAAGCAAATAGAGCATTATAAATTGCAAGGTTTGAAACAAAACAACCAATACTATCTCCAATATTGTTTACGTAGATGCCTAAGAAGCTGTTAATCTTGGATTGCCTTAAGTTATGCCATCAGTGTTACACTTTATCCAACTATGGATAGGTGGTTGTCAAATAACCTCAATAATTTTGGTGTTCTTTGATTATGAGTATCCATTTTAAAAGCTTTCAAAATAAAAAAAAAATCAAACTAGTTGGACCATTTGTTAGATTTGTAAGGTTACCAGATAGAGAAGCTTGAGTTGTGATCATAGCAATAACTGCATTTCTGGTAAGTCTAGGTTTTTTTTTTGTTACAAAAGTCTTGAATTATTGAATCTGATTATTTCTTCAATACCACATAGGATAAACATCATTAAATAGAGACAAAGTAAGTTATATTTGATTTGAGATTAAAAAAATTAATTATTTATTTGTTTATATTTAAGATTGGAAAGAGTCCCTAAAAAAATATTGGAGATAGTATTTTTCTTGGAAACAAATTATCTATAAAGAGAGGAAAAAAATGAGAAAACAATTTTCTTTAATATCTTCCTTCAATTTTATATTATTGGAGATCAAGGGTCACAAAGTAAAACACTCTAAATTAATGTCCTTTTACTTTACCGTAATTCTGATTACCAAATCATTATTTTCCATTTTTCAAAAAGAATCACCCCTCCTTGTCAAAGCTCCTAATCGAAACCAGCAAACCCAAACGCGGGGAATAAATAGGTATAAGATATGTGCCAACTCCCTCGATTGAATGTATAATTGTTTTCCATTATAAAGAGTGAACTCATCTAATATCATAATCTATATGGAACCTTTTGAAGTTAAAGTGTGACCAAAATATGGAGCATAAAAAAGACATAAGTAAAGTGTGGCCAAGAAGTTCTCTCTACCAAAATAATAATACATTTTCTTTAGTTCATTTGTAACATTGATTTTCCTATCCCTAAAGAAACAAATAAAATGATTTAAGTAAATAAATAGATTTTTACTTTCCAAACATATTAAACAATCAAGTTGATAGTTATAAACACTTACCTTAGAGCAACTTAAATTTTGCCAACAAAATTGCCACAATCACCTTTTCAGATTTAGCGGAAGATAAACAAATAGTTTAATTCCTCAAAATAATATCCGAAGAGAGTACATTAAACCGATATCTCTTCAAAATGAATTGACAAATAATCAAAATTATAATTAAATACCATAGTATATTACATATTAAAAATAAAATAAAAAAACAAATAAAGGCAACTCATTCGAATTCAATTCAATGACATTCATCTTAGTTCTTATATTGCATCTTTTGTATTCTCTTTCAATACCTACCTCAGATGGTTTAATTTACTCCCTTCTTTAAGGCTCCCATAAGTATAACTTCTTCCACTGAATTTTTAAATGTTTTTTTTTTTTTTGTGTGGAGGGAGTAAGGAATCTAGAAAGGTTAAGTTGGTTAAGAGAGATAAGGTGTATCTTGTTCAATATATAACTTCTTCCATAGAATCCTCAATTTAATCATTATATTTATATTTGAATTTGTGTAAAGTTTAAGACATAAGTAAATTATAAATTGATAATATGGAAACTGAAATATTTTTTCATTGAAGTGTCAATACATACAAAAATAGTGATTTATTCAATTGAAAATCGTAATTTCATTGTCTATGACATGGACTTTATTCTACTACATTAAAAACAGACACATAACATTGGCATAATAGTTAAACAACTTAAACGTAATCAAGTCACTTGAAAATATTATTTCACTATCTTCACAATCTTTTTGATCGGTAGAACAATTGCGTCAGATGTCTCGCAATCTTCGTTTATTGACAGCATTCTCTTCTTAGGAGGTGCAAATGATTAAGAATCTGAGTCAATAACATCTTTTGAGTTCACACCCTATGGAGTTGTGGGACTTGTTTCGGAAAGCTTACTCATTAAATCATATCATAAAATTTGTCAAAAGAGTACATTTAACCTTACGCATAATACATGTTTTAAAAAAGAAACATACAAAAAATTAGGCTTAACCATTTGAATCCAGTTCAATGACATTCATTTTAGTTTTTCAACCATCTCTTTCATATTCTCTTTCAACACCCACTCCAGTCATGACTCCAATTACATCTGCATATATAACACAAATTAAAATATTGATAAATTACAATTTAATATTATAAGAATATAATGCATACTTGAATCATATTAAACAAAACATTTTATTAGCATTAAATAAAATCTAAATGGTTACTTAATTATTAAACCTATTAATTCAACCTCTAAGGTAATTATACAACGTTTAAAAATAATTTGTAACATTTAAATACCATTAAAAAAAATATATATGAATGAGAAAAATCAAGGTTGAAAAAAAATTGATATTGAAAAATAAAACTATTTTCACTAAAAAGTAATTAATTTATTATTGTATTATTATAAATAAACAATATAAAATAGTTCAGTTGATACGAAGAAAGTGATAGTCACTTACCTACCAAGTAGTTGTTGTAAGAATCATTGAAAACATCACATGCAGGTGAGAACGTATACATGTTTGTTGGGACCAAAACAATTTTAGATGTTTTCACTTTTGTGTTGATTGTGAATTCAGTTTGTATTCATTGCGTGATGGTCTATACGAACCATTGGTGCAAGCAACATCGAATGAGGAAATCGTGAACATCATTCCCTTTTGGAGTTGCTCCTTGAACTTGTAGATCGATGTTCTTCGTATTGACGCATCAATTCGGTCACCGCACGTAACAAAGATTAAAACACTATACTTTAAACAAAAAGATACAAAAAACCAAAATGATATAAAAAAAATACATTTCGATATGATAGTTTTTTTTATATATAGTCTTGAACAAACCAAGCACAAACAAACCTCACAACCAATGTCCACAATTATTTTCTTGGCGAAACATCAGAGATGAAGTAGGGCGTCCATTTCTAGACAAATGAGTCCTATCCATTTCTATGGAGTCCTATCCATTTCTAATAGTCAATTATTGACTATTACGTTTTTCACCCTATCCGTTTCTAGTGAGTCCTTTTTTTTTTTTTACAAAAATGTCTAAAGGGTTTTCAGATTCTATTTCCCCTAGTTTTGGGGTTGAAAAATGAGTTATTCACCAATTTAGATTATACAATCCAAACACCCCTAAGTAGGGCTCATTTTTTATTTTTTCAAATTATATAATATCAACACAAAGATCGAGCTTATTTGTAACATAGATAGTCAGTCTAAGAACCATATTAATTCTCCCAACCTTCATCAATGTGTTTTAGGTCATTGTTAGTTGTTCTCGTCGTGTCTCAGTCAAAAATCCGATTTTCGGGCTACTTGATCAGATTGTTTGAAACTTTCCCAGAAAATCAGATACAAATCAAGTATCATGACTCACGTAGAAATAATTTTTTTACGAAACGCCGCCCCTAAATATCCAAAATTCTATCTTTTATACCCATTTTT
>Ga0315913_1009837_pt1 | contig 11134 bp, 9 predicted proteins | sample MpolsnodulesMG_FD_207736 | JGI IMG/M metagenome (GOLD analysis project Ga0315913, IMG submission 207736) | Medicago polymorpha root nodule microbial communities from Los Angeles, California, United States - small nodules | ecosystem: Host-associated > Plants > Roots > Nodule | place: USA... | reverse complement strand
GCTGAGAGGATATATTATATGGATTCATTGCTGGGGGGACATAAAGCCATTGAAGATGTAAGAAGCAAGTTCATGAAGTGAGTATTGATTCTTTTGATTTATAATTGACATAAGTATGATTATTGAATGCTATTGCTCATTTGAAGTTGATTTAATTTTGGTAGTGCCATGTGTATTTGCCGTGCCCTTAATCCCATGTCAAAATCAAACTCAAGTACAATTCCATGGAATAAAAATAAAGGTATTTTCTAATCAATGGTATTTTTTTTTTGACAACGTAATCAATGATATTTTTAATTTGTTATGTGGATTAAATTTTAATTGTGTAAGTTTTTTCCAGTGTCCTAAGCAAACTAATGACATTGATTGTGGCTATTTTGTCATGTGATTTATGAAAGAGATAATATTGGAAAATCAAGACAAGATCCCCGAAAATGTACGTATGTGATTTTAAATATACTGTTAATTTGTAATCATATATATAGCTAGGCATTCATTTTCTAACTCAATTTTTTGCTACTTTTATATTTGAAGTACTTTGAAGACTACAAATGTAAAACCTATTCTAAAGATAAGCTAGTTGAGGTCGAGATTACAATTGGTTGGTTGTGCTGGAAATTCTATGTTAATTAATTTTTCGTCTCATATTATACAACACAGGAGAATATGTTGCTCATAGATTTATCAACTAGACGTCGGATAGCTTGTCACGAGTCCTCTTAAATTTAGGTGTTTTTTTGTTCATAACTATGGCTGCTTTTAGGTGCTTTTTTTACTGGTAATTATGGATTGCTTAATATTATGACATTTGTAATCCACTTTATGATCAATTTGTAATGAGATTTTCATGAATGTAATTTGCTATATATTTATATTTCAGTATCTTATTATAGTGTTTTAGACTGCAGATTTAATTCTAGCATTTTTGGTTGTAGATTTAAAAAAATAAAAAAAAACGTAACTTTTATTAGCGTTTTCAGTAAAACGCTAAGAGTCCCTTCTTTGAGTAGAAAGGCTACAATAGCGCTTCTCAGAAAGTGCTAAGAAACGACTGTTAGAAAACGACTTTAATAGCACTAGAATAAGGCTTTATTAGCGCCAGAAAAGCGCTATTGAAGTATTGCTATTTAATAGCGATTAGAAAGCGCTATTATAGGCTTCTGACCTATAATAGCGGGGGCTTTCTTAGCGCTTCAAAAGCGCTATTAAACGCAAAAATGAATGCTATTAAATGGGGTATTTTGTAGTAGTGAATTACTATTTCTAAGGTTGCTCTTGAACATAATCATGACTTTAGCCCAAGCAAATCAAGATATTTTAGATGCAACAAGAATATAGACCCTAGTATAAAAAGGAGATTGGAGGTTAATGACCAAGCTGGGATTAATGTAAGTAGAAATTTTCGGTCTATGGTTGTTGAAGCTAGTGGATATTTTAACCTTACATTCAGGGAAAAAGATGTTAGAAACTACATAGACAAAGTGAGGCGGCTTCGACTTGGGACGGGAGACGCTGAAGCCATTCAAAATTATTTTGTTAGAATGCAAAGAAAAAATAGTGAATTTTATTATGTAATGGATGTGGATAACACAATTCGTTTACAAAATGTTTTTTAGGCAGATGCGAGATGTAGGGCTGCTTATGAGTATTTTGGTGAAGTAATAACCTTTGACACCACTTACTTAAAAAATAAATATGACATGCCTTTTGCTCCTTTTGTTGCAGTAAATCATCATGGTCAGTCAGTTCTGTTAGGTTGCGCCCTATTGTTGAATGAGGATACTAAAACTTTTTCTTGGTTGTTCACTACTTGGTTAGAATGAATGTGTGGGCGTGCACCACAAGCCATAATTACTGACCAGGATAGAGCAAAGAAGAATGCAGTTGAGGTCGTCTTCCCGATTGCTCGCCATCGGTGGTGCTTGTGGCATATAATGAAAAAGTTTCCAGAAAAATTGAGTAGACTCTCTAACTATGAGTCTATCAAAATACTTTTGCATGATGCGGTATATGATTCTTTGAGCATAAGTGATTTCATGGAGAAGTGGGAAATAATGATTGAATGTTATGAACTTCATGATAATGAATGGTTGAAAGGGTTGTTTGATGAGCGTCATCGTTGGGTTCTTGTGTATGTGTGAGACACATTTTGGGCTGGAATGTTAACTACACAACGAAGTTAAAGTATGAACGCATTTTTTTATGGATATGTAAACTCAAAGACAACATTGAAGCAATTTGTTGAACAATATGATAATGCATTGACACTAGCAGCAGGGGTTTCTGTATTTTGCTGGTTTTTTTTAGCTTTTTGGCCTGCGTTTTACTGTTTTAGGCTGGGGGTTTCTGGTATATCAGAACCCTCTGTAATTTTTGTTCCTGCCCGCGAGTTTTGTTGTGCTTCTTGCACACTCTCGTCGTAATAAATTTCCTGTTTCTAAATAAAAGTGTAAGGTGGAGTCCTATTGTTTCAACTGTGTAGTTTTCCTGCATGTTTGCAGTAGTTTCTCTGTTGTGAGGTATATGTAAGTTGCGTTGCAGGGCAGTTCCATTTCTCAGTTTGGTCTAGTTTGGTTTCCTTTTGGCTTTAACGTTACTTAACCTTCATTTATCATTTTAAACTTTTTGTAATTTTTTCATCATTGCACTCTTTCTGATTGGTTGAACGTTTTAATATATTTCAATTTCGGTCCTTTTTATGTAATTGATTTTGAAACAGATTATCAATCATGTTGAAACTTGATTTGGGTAAGTATCGATCTTCAATATATTAAATATTCAAATATTACAACAATGTTATTCTAAAAAAAAAAGCATTACAATTATGTAATTACATTAACAATATAAAGGGCGCCATATATAGGTGGATCAGCCTGAAAATCACAAAGACAGAAATGTTTCTGCTCAATTGGAATAATACACCGATCAATCTCTAATAAAGCCGGTTAAAAACTGACAACAGCGTAAGCAACATTGGAGCAGCAGAGACAACTCAAACACAAGTATGCACCAGACCATGATACCGTTACATTGTGTTTTTGACAGCATTTTCTCAAATATAAGTACAAAATACCATTCCATTTTAGGTCTGCAGCGCTATCTATTTTATCATTTCTCTTTAGCATCATTGATTCTCTTGCGCTATTCAGCTTCTGCAAACAGCTTTGGCATAATTGATTGTCTTGTGCTATTCAGCTTCTGCAGATAGAAGAAGTAAGACAGTATGTATTTTTAGCAAAGCCTAAGTTGTAATAGTGCTATAATTATCAAGACAATACAGTTTGAGGAGTATCATATAAAATAGAGAAACAAAAATACCAAATAGATGCACAATATAATGACATTTTATTCAAAAACTTTCAATGTACACAATATGTGCAACAAGCTCTTTCTCTATGTTATTCTAACAAAATCTAAGTTGTCTCTCTACCTCTACACAACGGCAAAAGTCAAAACATGCTTAAAATGTGAGCAAGGGATAACAAATCAACTTCGACATTGTATGTTAAAACATGCTTAAAATGCCGGCATTGTATGTTGCCACAATTTTCTAACATGGACACGTCCACACCGATAATAATTAGAAAAAATGGCAAAAGATTCACCTATCAAAACAGCAACCAAGTAAACTAATGGATGTCTCTCGAAATGAAATTCTCGACCAGGTTTCAACTTGTACTCAAATTCTCATTCTGATTCTCATTAGCAACAAACCAATTACAATATAGAAAAAACAAGTAATTCCCCAAATGAATTAAAAAATATAGACCTAATAAACAGACATTCTGTAACACACAAAAGACTCATATCATATCAGAACAACAACACACAGCAGTGTTGTATCTCTGTACTCTTGTCACCGTTTCTTCTGAAAAGGCCATGGCAAATCCTTCAAACAAATTCCTGCTTTGGGTTTCAAGTCATTCCAGGCCTTGACAATCATAGCTCTCTCTTTTCAACAAGAGATTAGACAAAACAGAAATAAAATTAAATATAATAAAAATGGAATTGAGAATCGAGAATTAAGAAGCTAACAAATGGAAGAGATGAGGGATAAGGCTTGGGAACATCTGCACATGATTGAGAATTAGACGGAAACTAATCAAGCAATCTAATTAGTTCAGTAAGAAGACTAATTAGCTTTCAGTGATGCAATCAACATTAGATTGATGAACAAACAAATAACAACACGTACCTGCTTGTTTCTAAATTTATTATTGAAAGGAGAGAAAATCTCAAGGCAAGGCTCATCAATCATAGAAATGTACCCCTATATGTGAAGTGCCTTCGTCCCTAGATAATATCACAAGCAATTAGGAGCTTTAATTTTATTATTATTGTTTTAACTTCAGATAACTTAACTTTGAAGTTTAAAATCTAGTAGTGATTGAGATGATGTAAAGGACATATATGGACAATATTAAAGTAATAGAATTTTCATATCAAAATCCAGATTCCGATTTTTTATATCAACTTTTTCTTGTCTGGATTTAATATAAGAACATCTACCAAAGTCCAAAACAATCGGATTTAAATTCCGTATTTATGTATATAGAAAACCAGATTTAATAAATCAGATTCCAATTTTTTATATCAACTTTTATCTATCAACTTTGGTGTGTGGCTTTAATATCTGTTTTTTGCATTCTAATTTGTGAGACAAAGCTATGTAGTGGAACTTTTTTTCCCGTCTATAGATCTCTAATTTGGTACTGAAATATGTATAATGGAACAATGTTGTGCAGTTGATGTTGCCCCCAACACAACCAAAGCCATTAAAGAGCAAGTAGGACTCGTATGTCACTCTTCCTCCATTAAAGATTAAGTATTCATTGGTTTGTTCTAATCTACTGATGTTTAAATATTGAAATTGAAATATGTTCTATTTATATCGTGTTGTCATTGTAATCTATTGATATATAAATATTGAAAGGAAAATAATCTTTAGACACCCAAATCCAATCTACCGCTGCTAGCTAGAGAGAGATGGAGATAAAAAGAGTGGTATGATAGATGTGATAAATTACCAATGTGATAGGTCCAAAGAAATAGAGAAAAAACAAGGTGTTGAAGAGGTGTAAGAAAACAAAAGGGTGTACAATTGTACATATATATAACTGCTAATATTGAAATATGTTCTATTTGTGTGAACAATAATTTCGGAGTAGATGCGATATGAATCAATGTTCCCGGACTTCCAAAGATGACAACAGCACATCTATACCTAAAAACTTGAAGGCAATATGTATATGAATATGAGTCATCTTTCTTATATATATATATATATCCTACATTTTGTCAATTTATAAGCGATGTGAGACTTAACAACTCACACTTGCAACCAAAAATATATTTTTACTTTTTGAGTCACTTGTAAGGTCAGTGAAATTTATTCTTAATTTCCCCTTTTCTATTTGGTTTTTCCACTTCTTGATTTTGTGAATGCATTTTCTTCAGATGACAAATGTTAGTAAATTGTTGTTTGATTAATATTTACTTTTTCGTTCGAGTTTCCTCCTGATTTAAACTGGGGACCTTCAACTCTTTATCCATTAGTTCAAACCAGCCAAGCTACCTAACCTCCCATTTGTGAAAGCAATTAAACTAAAAAGTTATCCATTTTCGTGATTGGCATGCTTTTTAAATAGCAGAGATGGGATTGATTGGCAAGCTTTTCAGAAACCAATTTTTATGGAACTAATTTGTTATCTTCCATTTATAAACAAAACTTGTTAGAAAAGTAATTGGTGATGGACTAAGAAATTGTTTAACAAGGATTATGAAAAATCTCATATAGGCTAAAATATATTAACGAGAACCACCATGAAAAAATACATATCAAAAGGAACATTGCGAGTATAGTTTTACAGACACAGGATTTTTATTACTTATATTTTCCCTTCTACTTCACATGAGGTAGAAATTGTTGTCGTAGAATAGGTGACGGTGTCTTTCCCTTTGGAAGTTGTTTCGCCATCAAATATCTCTCGTCTAACATAGAATGCTGGTCTTCTTGGTAAGGTTGTGAGTTCATATTTGTTTGCTAACATTGATATCACATCCGACATTGTAGGTCGATCATTTGCATACTGTTCTACACATAAGAGACCAACATGAATGCACCTTTGCACTTCATCAAGAACAAATGTGTCATTTAATGTTGGATCCAATAGCTTTAGATACTCACCATCATTCCATAGCTCCCATGCCTATTAATAATATAATCAAATTACAAACAATGGGTAATATTTATTAAAAGAAAAACTCAATGAAAGTAATTGACATACATGTCCTATTAGATTTAGTGGGCGATCAACATCATAGAAGCTATTATTTTTTCTTCCACAAACAATTTCAAGTAGTAATACTCCAAAGCTGTAGACGTCAGACTTTGTAGAACAAACTCCTTCCATGGCATATTCTGGAGACATGTATCCACTACACAAGAAATTCATAACTTTCAAAAAATAAATACTTTTTTCACAAAATCATCAATAAAAAATTTGAAACAAATAAATTTAAGAAAACTCACTATGTCCCAACAATCCTGTTGGTATTTACTATGGATTCCTTCTGTGTAAACATTCTTGCCATACCAAAATCAGAAATTTTTGGGTTCATATTCTCATCAAGAAGTATGTTGCTAGCCTTCAAGTCTCTATGAATAATTTTGAGTCTTGAGTACTTATGAAGATAGAGTAATCCTTGAGCAATTCCTTCTATTATGTTGAAACGCTTCTTCCAATCTAGCAACTTCTTTTTTGTACAATCTTCTCAATGAAAACTTAATAATTAATATTAAAATGTATACTGCTCAAAAGTAGCAAACCAAACTACTATTTTATTTTTCTTAACTAATGATATTTACGTGGTTATTTTCAAGTTCAGATAACACGTTATTTTAGCGAACTAACCACAATAATTAAAGAAATATTTAGTTATGAAAACTAAAAGTTTTGTTGTAATTATGCTCTAATCGTTATGTAACAATGAACACAATTATATGAATTTGACCTAAAAAAAAACATCACATGAAAAAGGAGAGGTTTGGGGTGGGAGTTTGTCTTACCTTCAGATTTAGTGGGTCTTAGTTTTATGTTTGAATTAGCTTGGGGGAAAAGGAGAGGTTTGGTTTCTTATTAATCTGGAAAACTGTTGTGTGGTCTTTGTAAAAATCCCGAAATGCTCACATCTTTTTGGGGAAGGAGCCGTTTGTGCTCCAGGAGGTGGATGGGGTTAAATTCACCTCATGGAAGTTGTTTTTAGGAATACGTTCAACTTACACTTGTTCCTTCTATGAGTGGGATCATGAACTCATTATGTGTTGGCATCGATAGAGAATTGTGGTAGATTTGTCTTGGGGTTGGCTAACTGAGGGGTTATATGTTCCTAGTCTTGCTCTTGTTCAGCTGTGGTTAAGTATTCCTAATGGGAGTTTAGATAGTTTTTTGTTGGTGTTTTAGTTTTCGCTCATTTTTTTCTTTCTGTGGGAGGGATTCTTTGATTTTATTATCGCTTGACTTAAGTACTCTTGTACTCTAATTTCAATATGGTTGCACTCTTGCAAGAGTTTTCTCCTTTTTATTTATATAATATATATTTACCATTCAAAAAAAAAAAATGAAAATATAGACTTGAACATATTCTCACCAAATAGATAGAAATCCAAGCTTTTGTTTGGCATATATTCGTAAATTAGAATCCTTTCTTCTTCATGAACGCAACAACCAAGTAGTTGTACAAGATTTGTGTGCTGAAGTTCACATATAAGTACCAATTCGTTTTTAAACTCCACAATTCCTTGTACAGATGTTTTTGAAAGCCTTTTTACAGCAATTTCTTGACCTGTTGCCAACATTCCCTGAAGTCGTAAAACAAAAGAACAAAATTTAAGTGCATTTCCTTAAATACTTTTAATACAATTCTTAGCGTAATACACTTTGTGTAGTTATAATAACAAACTTTGGTAAAGTTATGAATGTGAAGAAATCATGGATACTTAAATTAAGAACCGAACAAAGAATACCTAACAAAAAAATGTATATAGGTTTTGTGCAAAACAATGGCCACCAACAATCAAAAACAATATTACCACGTTAGAAACATTTGTTTGCAATTTAACTTTAAAGTCACCTTATAAACCGGTCCATAGCCTCCCTGCCCTAACTTGTTTTCAGGGGAAAAATCCATAGTTGCTTCCAAAATTGATGTAAAGTTAAAAACTTTTATATCATGTCCCTTAAAGTCATCTTCAAGATCTTTGATATCATAAGTTTCATTAGAATCCGCCAAACCTTTGCTCTTACCCTTATTTCTTTTACTTTTCCTATCTACATAAGCAAAAAAATGAAGTTAAAGATGGAAAATAAAGGGATTGGATTTTGTACATACATACTAGACGATTATAAATTATCCATATACCTTGTAGTGCATATTTTTGTTTCTTTTTGGCTAGCCATACAATGAGTGGGCATAATATCAGTAAAGCAATTGTGATTGCAGAACATATCCATATCCACTTTTTCTTACCTGCATTATACAGAATCAATTTGAATTATGATATAAGCATATTCATCTCAAACTTTTACCTTTTTGTCTTATCTTGATGCCAAACCCTAGTCCTATATTTCTAATTTAAAATCCTCGTTATAAATATGATTTTTGGGAATCATTACAATCATTATTTTCCATCACAAGTTTAGTCATCAGAGACAAACTATACGGTCAACCACTCATAACTTTCTCTTGGCTAATCTGTTACAATATATTTGTAGGAATATCAAGAATCTTATAATAAAAGTTCGTTTAAATGGATTGTGAATTGTATGGATATACTACATAGATTGCGTCCATCCTGTGTTTCTTGGTTTCTATCACATGCCCACCCCCACAAACTCGTCTTCATGTACTTAGATAGATTTTCCAAAACAAAAACAAAAAAACATTAAGGGTGTAAGAACCAAACCAACAACCAGATAAACTCGAAGATCTAAACCAATTATTTTGTTGTAACTTACTACTACAACCTTTGTGCTTGTTTGCAATATTAAAATAGCTTACTATACTTGATAAGGTAGTATTAAATTTAATACCTCAAAGTCTGTTTGATAACTCTGGTATATGATGAAGAGTTCTCTTTTCCCCTTGGACAGAATGTTCGCTTATATAAGTGATTATATTATGAGATAAATTTAAATATTTAGTAAATAACCGGATTATGCTCCATTGCCGTTAGTTTTTCACGCATTCAATATCAGTGACAGTTTGATCATGATCAGACGGTTCGAATTTAATCTCAGTATTTTAAATTATAAAATTTAAATAAAATCTACATTTTTTGAAAAGTTTGATTAAGATCAGATAGTCACCAATGTCCTGAATGCCTGAACTAAGTTGACTGTTGGGAATCCAATTTATAAATAATCACTCCGAACCCATCTTATTAAAATGATACTATAGACTTACGTACCATGGGAATTTGAGGCTGATTTTGCAGAGTTTACCAAGGCGTAAAAGTTATCCTGACTCACCAAATCAACATCTTGTGTCGAATTCCATGAATAGAATATACATCCAGTCCCATTACGATAAAATTCTTGGAATCCATTGCAATTACAATTTCTCCAACATCTATTCTTGCAATCACTGTAACCATAAGTCACATCCCGTTTAATGGTTGATGCATTGTCCATGTATGGTCTTCCAGTCTTTCCTTGAAATACCTCACCAGGTTCCCTACAAGTTGGCATATCATCCCATTTTTGGCACCCTCCATCACTATTATATCCATAACACATGTCTGCATTTCCAATATCTCCTTCATCACTCGTTAGCCTCCCTGCCCAGTCTAGTACCCACCCTGAAAACTTCTTATAATTCCGATCTTTAATTTCAAAAGTAAAGGAATCTTCATCCTTGTTAGAGACAATAATGAACTGATACATATTTTGAACATTGGCCGGAATGTTCTCGAACAATCCATTGCTTTTAAGTTTTCCGCTTTTCCAATACACTTTGCCGCTTTTCCTTATGTTCAGTTCACCTTGTTTTGGTTCCCACTCAAGACTAAATTCACCTGAAGTTGTCCGCGAAGGAGTCAACCATGATACCAATGACCAATTATGTCCTGTTTTTTTATTAACACCTAATTTCATCGTTGGGATCAAAACGTCTGATGGATAATCAAAGCTCTGCCACAACACAGTCTCTGACCCATTGGGGTGAAATTGTTGAAGCACAAAGTTACCTGTGTCTAATATAGTGGCCAAAGTGTTGTTTATGGGTTGAGGTGCAGAATAAATGATGATTGGTAATTTCCTATTTTGAGATTCTATTTTGAGCACACCAGAGTAGTCTAGTGATAGAACTGCTGAATTTAAGTCAATGGAATGATTTCTATCATACATCCACACTACTGCGCCATAATCCGCATTAACACTTATAACCAAGTGAGCATCTTCACTAGCTAATGTTCGATCGAAAAATAGAGCATACTTGCCTTGTTTTGAAACTAGCGTGGAATTTGCATCCAATTTATCACCTGGCTTCAAACTATCACTTGTTGCTTCAACACAAATATTAGCAGTAGTGTTCCACCACAACCATAGGTATATCAATACAACTTGTTTCTTTATTTCAAAGCTTATCATGATTGATGAATATTGTTTCAAAAAGAAGAGAAATACTCACCAACTTGTTTCTTGCAATCTGCATTGCCCAACTTTGGGTTGGAAATTTGATACATATGATTTTAGGCCCTTAACAGAGTTTCTTCTGGTTCACAATGTTAATGTCAAATCAACTTTATCTCTATTTTTCCACTACTAAATGTTGCACAAACTAGACTACCTTTCTCTACAACTTTTTTTAAAAGGAATAAGAAAAGAGCTGTTTATTTTAATACAATAATAATTGAAGGATAAGTAAATGTATAGATAATAACGTCCCTGTTCATAAGGGACCTAAGTAAAGTTTATTTTAGTTTATTTTTTAACAACAGAATTTATTAGAAAGGAGAGAAGTAGAAAGAGTACTTAATTAACCCATAACTCGGGAAAAGTATAAGAGGTACTTGCTCCGCAAAAAACCAACCTCTAACTTAAGTATTTAAACAAAGAAGAGGGTTTGAGTATCA
>Ga0315913_1009836_pt1 | contig 11134 bp, 7 predicted proteins | sample MpolsnodulesMG_FD_207736 | JGI IMG/M metagenome (GOLD analysis project Ga0315913, IMG submission 207736) | Medicago polymorpha root nodule microbial communities from Los Angeles, California, United States - small nodules | ecosystem: Host-associated > Plants > Roots > Nodule | place: USA... | reverse complement strand
TAATATAGTAGACCTTGCTTTACTGCAAATTGTGATCTACCTGAATCATCCTGATAAAATTTGGTGAGCAGACTAATTCCCACTGGATGCGACACATAGAACTGGTGGAGTTGGTTCACCAATTGGGGTTGACAAGTGGAGACTGCTGTGAATATCGCTTCAGGTGCTGGCACTTGCCTAGATAGTGCATCAGCCACTAAATTCATGCGTCCTGGTGTGTATATGATCTCATAATCATAGCCAAGCAACTTAGTTAACCACTTTTGCTGTGTTGGTGTCTGGATGTGTTGGTTGAGAAGTCCCTTGAGACTCTTTTGATCGGTGAAAATACGAAAATGTCTTCCCAACAAGTAGTGGCGCCACTTTTTAACTGTGGAGGTGATGGCATACATTTCTCTCTCATAGGTTGAGGCTGCCTGTATGCGGGGGCACAACTTCTTGCTGAAAAAAGCTAACGGATGCGTTTCTTGAGACAAAACTGCTCCTACTGCATATCCAGACGCATCAGTTGTAACATCAAAAAGTAGGTTGAAATTGGGAATAGCCAAAACCGGTAGTGACACCATTTTAGCCTTGAGTGCGTCAAATGCCTTTTGTGCTTCATCATTCCATCCAAAAACCTGTTTCTTGAGTAAATCAGTGAGAGGGCTAGCAATAGATGCGTACTGATAGACAAATTTGCGGTAATATCTTGTGAGTCCTAAAAAACCTCTTAAAGTAGACACAGAGTGTGGTATAGGCCAAGCTTGTATGACGCTAATCTTTTCCGGATCAGCTGCCACCCCTTGAGGAGATATGATGTGGCCTAAATAAGCCACTGTAGATACACCGAATTGACACTCGGACATTTTGGCGAACAGTTGGTGTAATGCCAAAATTTGCAGAACTGTGTGTAAATGGTGCAAATGGGACTCCCAATCCTTGTTGTAAATCAGTATATCATCAAAGAACACATGGACAAACTTTTGTAACACCTTCTTCAACACATCGTTCATAGTTGCTTGGAAAGTTGAAGGAGCATTGGACAATCCAAAAGGCATTACTAAGAATTCAAAATGCCCATCAATTGTGCGGAAAGCAAATTTGAATGCATCCTCTGGTGCTACCCTGATCTGATGGTAGCCGGAGCGAAGGTCCAGTTTAGAGAAATGCTTAGACCCATGCAATTCATCGAGCAACTCGTCAACAGTTGGAATGGGGAACCTGTCTTTGATTGTGATAGTGTTGAGAGCACGATAATCTACGCAAAATCTCCATGTTCCATCCTTCTTTCGTACCAACAGTACCGGAGAGGAAAAAGGGCTCGTGCTAGGTTGTATGATTCCTTCATCTAACATTTCTTGAATCATTTTGGTCATAATGTCTTTCTGACATTGAGGGTAACGGTAAGGCTTGGTATTGACAGGGTGAGATTGTGGTTGAAGGTGAATGTGATGGTCTTGTGATCTGTGTGGGGGTAGTCCTTGGGGAATGCTAAAGACTTGAGGGTATGTGTCTAGTATATGTGAAATATCAGGGTGAGGGGTTGTTGCAGTATCATATTGTTTGGATGAGGTTTCAATGTGAGACAAGGTAATAGTGTGGGCTGATTCGACTGCATTGGTAAAGATGAAACAGTGAAATTGGGAAAGGGAAGCTTGTGTGGGAATGGAGTTTTGGGTTCCTGTAATTGTGACAGATTGGTTCTGGTACACAGATTGAATAGAGGGGATGCTATAGTCAGAGAGAAAGGGACCTAAGGTACTCAGCTATTGAACACCTAATACTAAATCAGCACCATGAATGGGTAACACAAAAAGGGGAACTGAGAAAACCTGAGATGCCAGCGCGACTGGAACTGCATCGTAAAGGCCATTGCACTGAATTGTCTGACCGTTGCCAACGGTAACAATGAACTGAAGAATGGAGACAATCGGAAGTTAGAGAAATTCCGCGATACGTGGTTGCATTATGTTGTGCGAACCTCCTGAATCGATGAGAATTGTAACCTGTAACTCTTGGATTCTTCCTTCCACTCGTAGAGTCCTGGGTGACGGAGGTCCACGTAACGCCGCCGTGGACAGATGAAAGTGTTCACCGTCAGGTACCGGTGAGGATTCGTTTGTTGTCGACGGACTAGCAGGTCCTGGATCGGAAAGTTCGACATCAAATTCCTCTTGTTCTTCCGGCGGGCCATCGTCCGCCAATAGGAGCAAGAACTGACATTTGACACAGCGGTGGCCGGGGTGGTATTTGTCGTCACAATTGTAACAAAGCCCTTTGTTATGACGCTCTTGCATCTCCGGCGTGGTGACGCGTTTGATAGGAATTGAATTGTTGGAGGCGGTTGACGGTGGTGGAGAGCTCAGAAGCGGAGGCTGTGGTCGTTGAAATCGGATATTCGAACGAGACTCCTGGAATTTGGTTTTGAAAAGCTTCGCCATACCTATTGCTTGACTGAGGGAATGTGGTTTCAGCACGTTGAGCTTGCGTTGGATCTCTGGTTTGAGACCGGAGATGAAGCAATTCCACAACATTTCCGACAGCATACCCACCACACGATTTGAGAGTGTCTCAAATTGTTGTTGGAACTCAGTTACCGATCCTTTCTGGGTTAGTTTGAACAGACTTGCTTGGTGGTTGTCAAACGAGGAAGGTCTGAAGCGCAGTTCCAAGGCGCGTTGGAAGGTTTCCCAGGTGGAGATCTGATGATTCGCTGCCATCCACTTGTACCATCCCAGAGCGTCGCCTTTCATGAAAAAGGGAAGATACTGCATCCTCTGAGTTGGTGATGTTTGAATGGGGGTGAAGTAGAAGAAGATGAATTCGGAGTGTTTACTAAATGTGCGGTGAAGAAAGATTGGAAGGTTTCTTGTTGTTGGGTAAGGGTGTCAAGGTTGAGTTTCATGGCCCTGATTTGTTCAGAGAGTTCATCTAGGCCAGGGGGATTTTCGATTTTGGGAGGCATGGTAAAGAAATGAAAGCACCAATGATGCAGTAAGAAGGGAAGAAATCCAATTCGAGCTTGGATGAGGCTCCAGAAAATAAGGGAAGAAGAAAACAAAAAAGGGGGGAGGGGGGGGGGGAATCCAATTTTCACACAATGCCTCTTGGCTATAGCAATGAGTCTTTATATAAGCTACTCATACAATCCTAATAGCCAGGCGTAGTGATCCGATAAACTAGGAACAAAAAATATTCTCTTTGAAGAGATAATATCAAATAACTAATTCTATCACAATCATATAGAAGCTTCTAGTGATAACTTTGCTGTTTTCCCTCCTTAGAGGTTTTGTTTGTCACATAATCCTTGAGCCAAATTGGGCTTTTGATCATTCTCTTAGTCCTTAGTGGCCCAACATTCATGTCCTTCTTACTATTAGCACTTGCACTCGTATCATGCAGTGTACATCGGTTCTGTGTTTTTGAAGCACTTGATTGAAAGTGGTATGCAGTTGTATCTATCTTTCGATGGTGATGAAGTTGTACTGAAGGATGTTTTGAGGGGTATGTATTTAAGCGCGTGTTAGATTTTACTTTCGGAATCTTTAGATTAGACGTTAGAACCATGAATTTTGGAGATTAGAACTATCTTACCAGGTATTTATTGGGACCTCAGTATAAGAAAGTTAAGGAACTCTATTATAGTATTTAGGATATGGAGATTGTAATTTGACTATAATTATGATTGTCATACAAATGAATGTAGTGTGTACTTCCCATTGTTTGATAAAATTATTTATTGCTTATGTATTCATATATGCATATGTACTTTTTTATATATAGAATTTTGATGTAGCTAGTTTTGAGGATTGATGATGTAAAAATATCTAATTAGAATGAATAATATAACTTCCTTTTTAGCATTAATATCCATTTTTAAAATAAGCAGGCTGAAGTGAAATATACATATTTCACTTCAGTGTCTATCATATAGCTGATGTGAAAATCCTATTGTCAAATTTTAAAGAGTATACTACGTCAGTGGAAGAAACGCAGGATATGGAAAGTTCGTTTTCACATTAGTTCGTACCTGGTGTGAAAAGATGTGGACATCAGTTGTCACCTGATGCGAAAAGTGTTTTTCAACTGATGTGAAAAATCATTTATGTAGTAGTGCAATGAGATTACTTATGCATTTCGACCCAAATTGACCTACGTCTTCAGGAAAGAGAAACTATTTTATTCACTATAAACAAGTCTTTACAAGATATACAAAATTGATATAAACAATTAGCTTCTAGAGTTCAAGATGAGCAAATCTTAATTTTAACTTTTTTCCATTTCTCTCAAGCGTCAATGGTTTTCACTCAAGAATACAATAGAGAAAGTTCGCATCATTTCCCTAATGATTCATATCCCCTCAAGGTGTTTAAAACATGTTTCTCAACTCAGTAATTTAAACAAAAATCTATCAACACTTAAATCATAGGTTTCCCTCGGTGTTCCCTATTTTTGGTTCAAGTAAAATATTATTTTCCAACTCTGTTTTTATAGGAAAATATAGGCATGATTTGAATAAACCTTCCAGATCCTTTATTGTGATTCAAATCACTCATTGTAGGAAGTTTCAGGACACAAATTCTTTCGGCATGATTTGAATCATGCATAAGCCTCCTTTGAATCACCATATGCAATAGTTGAAAAAACTTGTCTTAAAGATATTCTTCACATGACCTTAAATATGACTTACACTATTGCAGATGGAGCATTAGTAAAGTTTACCGTTAGGCCTTAATATTTCACGGGTATGTTATAAATAATACATGTTTACATGGTATATGTTGGGACATGACCGGAGCCAGTAAGATCATCACATTGAGCTAGAGTAAGCGCACAAGTGGTTTGGATACCACATCTTCACATAACACCTCAGGGCATTGAATATATGAATCTTTTCACTTATACATTGCTCAACGTTTACTTTTTCATCAAATTTGGAACTTCTAATCATACTTGACACACTAACAATCCATCCTTCAAGTGTGTATGCTCCTCACAAGCAGACGTTTTTTCATGCACATATTTACAATGGGATACGCCTCATAGTCACCATATTTTCATGAAGACCTACGATACAAGGAGACGTTGACATTCGTCGAACCTAACTCTTATACCACTCTTGATATTCAAGGGGATCCAAATGGATCATGACATTGGCAAGAGCAACCACATAAGTGATTTGCACCTACACATTCATCTAAATGATAAGGCATTGAGTATATGCCACACTCACTTATATATTGCTCAATACATTAATATTTTTACATGATGTAAGACTTTTAACTCTCCTTCAAAAAAAACAAAAAACTCATACTTGATACACCAACCATATACTGACATAAACCTAATCAATAATTTTCATCTATTTTTTAATATTATTATTACATGTGTTTAATTACCTCCTCCGTCTCATTTTAATAGTCGTTTTAGAGTTGTGTGTGGTTCTTAAGAACATGAAAAGTTGATTTTAATAGTATATAAGTGATATAATTGACTAAAACACTCTTATTAGTTGTAGTTAGTGGAGTAACTAAGAGAAGTAAAATTCAATAAATAAGACTATATTAGTGAAAAATAATAATAAATATTACATTGATACTCTAAAATGACATTATTTAGAGACATAGAAGAAAAAAAAGAAATTAAAATGACAATTAAAATGAAACGGAATAAGTACAACATTACATATCTTTCTCCTCCATTTTATGACCTCTCATTTTTAACTTCTCCTTTCGCTCTCCAAGTTTCTATCATGAAGCAGTTGTTTAGAGGTATCCAAAAATTAAATGAAACCATCATTATTATGTAACAAAAAAGTGAAGAAAAAAGTACATTGATTATATTTTTTCTTATTTTTTATGGTCAGTACATTGAGAATATATATACACTTAAGGTAGATTCTAACATATGCTCCAAAGATGCATGTTTAAAATAGTAGCATAATGAGTAATTTCTACCATTCAAAAAATTTTAAAAAATCACATAAATATTCGAAAGTATACTATTAGACAAAGTCTATGTTTTTTTTAAATGACACAAAGTCCATGTTTTTTTACTCTTGATGTGTCTATTTGAAATAATTTTTTTTAAGGATGTCTATTTGAAATAATATTTGTTTCGTCAAATATAATAATATTTCATGAAAAACTGGCCAGATAATTGAGTGAAAATTGCTCCTCTTACCAACGAATTTGCTCTCCAGCCGGTTAGTTGTCGTTGGGGGAATTTTGGTCTTTTGAGGTGTAGGAGAGCAATTTTGTTGGAGAGGAGCAATAATCTAATTGAAGAGAATTGCTCTTCTCCCGTCTGTTTTTCCTCATTCCCGTCATACGGGAATAAACTCACGCTGAAAAAATACACTTACGTGAGTTAACTCACGTTGAAAATATGCATGCGTGGGTTAACTCATGCTCAGCTATTTGACGGGAACAAGTAAAAATAGATGGGAGAAGAGCAACTCCCCTAATTGAAGAATCCGCTCTTCTCCCATCAAGTTTCGCTCCCACCCAGCCAAACTGACCAAAATACCCATGCGTTAGTTAACTAACGCAAGTGTAAAATCAACATGACTTATCTTTTACACGTGTGACTTAAGTCACGATGCGTGAGTTAACTCACGCAGATGTTACACCCCACGTGAGTTAACTCTCGAACTGGTTTTGTTTTGCTAAATATTCAATGTTTCAGTGTTATATGAGCATGGATTATGCTGCTATCTTCTTACAAACCTATTGGGTAATAATATGAGGTGTCCTGTTATAACAATGGGTGCACACCATACCACATGATAAAGAATGCATCTTCAGCTCAAAAGTTGAAAAAGCCAAGCATAAAAAAGGACCATAGATTGAAAAAGTAACTAAAAAACAATGTTACCTGACATAAATAAACATGTTCATAGTGTCGCCTGAAAGAATAAATTATGTTTAAGGCAAGATGGATGCAATGCATGCATGATGGATGTAATGCCGTCACTAAAAAGAAAATGGAAAATTGAGGGGGAAAAACAAAAGCACTAGCGTGAGTTAACTCACGCATATGTAAAATTAAGTCACGTTTGATTTACACATGTGTTAGTTAACTAACGTAGGGGTATTTTGGCCAGTTTGACTGGATGGGAGCGAAACTTGCTGGGAGAAGAATAATTGAATTCAAAGGCAAGCTTAGAGAAGGCATGGGCTCGAAAATCTTAGCCCAATGAATTTCAACCTAAAAGGCCCATGTTCTCACAGAAGGCATCAATTGAAGAAAATTAATCTTCTCACCATTAGTTTTGCTCCAAAATACACTCGAAAATATGAAAATACTCCAACGGCAGTTAACCGCTGTCGGGGATCAACAGCATTAGCCAACATCATTTAACTCTCACTAGGGAATATTTTTGTATTTTCCTAGTATTTTGGAGCAAAATTGACGGTGAGAAGAGCAGTTTTCTCAATTGAAAGTGAAAGGAGGGAAACTTATAGAAAGTGCCACACTCTAGGCTCTAGCATTGACCAAAGTTTTATTAGTCTGGTCCATAGACAAGGAGTAGTTATTAAACATGGACTAGGCTAGATAGCACTGACATGCTACTCTTAACTAGTGACAAAATTAAGTTGTCAATTTTCCAAACTTACAATATTCTTCACACCCACATTCCAACCATAAATTAGCATTATAAATAAATGCTGCTCAAAAACAGTTGAATTGTCTTAAATGTTGCAAAAAAGAACAAGAATCTACTGATTTCCTTGATTTTCTAATTTGTTAGAGAATTAATTATCATACAAAACAAAAACCCTATCACTACTATGTGCTGTATTATCTATACAAAGCTTGGTTAATAAGATGAGACTCTTATGTGTAGTCCATTTGGTGCCACAACTCTAGGAAATTTCATTAGTTTATCTCCTCCTACTTCTTCCCATCTGCAATGTAACATTAAAGATCACATGTCAGAAAACCTCAAATGCAATTAATATATTCTATTTTCAAAAACAAAAATGAAAATGCAGTCATATAAAATAGGTAAGTAATACAACATCGACAACGTATCAGAATTATTTTATTTTTAAAAAAATAAATAGATAAATCAGATACTCTGTCGATACGTGTCGACGGAGTATCGAGACATATTGGATACGGTAGCTATTTTGACGTATTTGTGCTTCATAGGCAAGTAACTACTCTCACCTGTATCTAGTTACAAAGTAGTGCAAGAAAGTGGAAATTTCTGCTATTCCCAATTCCTTTCCTGGACATTGTCTAGTGCCTCCTCCAAATATCAAGAAGTGACTATGTGACTCTAGATTATTTCCCTGCATTTTCAAGTTGGTTGTTAATTATGGTTCTTAGTATTTCAAGATATTTTTTTATGATAAAATAAAAACATGAAGAGATTGTTACTAACCAGCCATCTCCATGGATTAAATGTTAGTGGATCATCATAAAGAATTGGGTCATAATTTATCTCTCTAGTATAAACATATATTCTCCACCCTTTAGGAACCAAATAGCCTGAAAACATCATTTAAAGAAAAAAGATCCAATTAACCCTCTTGATGGCATCAATAAGATGCTCACACATGCTATTATGAATAGTAGGAACAAACATCAACACAAACATGAATACCGGACACTAACATTGACACTAAAAAATATTGAAAATAGAATAATTTAATGTAACCAGATGTGTTAGTATTATGTCGGTGTTAGACACTAATACATGTTGAACACCAGACATATCTTCAATGTCAATGTCATACACATACATCTTCAATAAAAAGCGTCGATACACATAAATATTTTGTAAACTCCTTAAGATGCCCACTACCTAATTTTTCAACCTATGACCATGACCATATCATATTAAAGTAATCTAAGTAATTTGGAAAGATGCATCTTTTTCTGGTAAACTTTTTAACATAGTGAAATGAAAAGGGTCTAGTTGGAGTGTTGAAAGAGTGGTCAATGCATGTGAACAATTACACAATCCTAGGGATGAATGAATTTCTTTTTCTGGCTACTGTTTAACTACCTTTATTGATACTGAAAAAGTGGCTGAAAGAAACCATAAAAGTCAAAAACATTTTTCTTGAGCCCATCAACATAAATACATGAGAGCTAGAGAAATTTAATAGGACACTCAGTAAAACCCACCATTTAATTCCATGTCATGAGTTGTTTTTCTCAGAACTCCATTAACTATTGTGGCTAATCTCGAGGTCTCAAAAATCACCTGCAAAAGACACAATTTTAATGGAAAAATGAAACTTAATAGAACTTAAAATTTTAATGATCATTGTCGTCGATTATCGAAAATAGAAGTTCACGGTCTTTCTTACAGTAACGTCTAAGACACTGTCTTAGTCGTGAAAACGAGAAAGACTTGAAACTTCTAATTTTAGAGAACGACGTTGATGTTTTTGACAGTTCATGAAAAGATATTACAACGTCACTTACCGCGCGAGTAAACCTCATTGACTTGAGATCATTACAATCAATAGGATCTTCTGGCTTTTTCCTTTCTCTAATAGCAAAATGCTCTTTCTGCAAGATTTCAATATTCAATATTATCACACTCTTTATAATAAAAGAAACTCAAATAAAAAAGGCAATAATGATAACTTTTCCACATACCCTCATTTCATCAAGAACTTTAGGATGATCATGCAGGTACTTTACAGCCATCATTGATGTAGTTGAAATAGTTTCATAACCAGAATACATAATTGTAATGATTAGATCAATAAGTTCTTCATCATTTAATTTGCTTTTATTATCATTCCCTCTCATCAAACAACTAAGCATGTCTTCATAGATTTCTTTTGATGCTCTCCTTTCTTCAAGTAGTTTACTCAAAATGTTAATAATACTTTTCCTTGCCTACAAGAATCAATCAAATATATTCTATCATTTTCTAACTAACCAAAATTAGTAGCAACGTGAACAAATAAGTGGTCTCATGCATCTTTATTAGAACAAAACATGATCCAAATTTTCAAAAAAAAAAAAACCACATGGATCACTAAAAGTTACATATTGGAGCTTCTAAAAATTACGGTGGTAAAATTCTATATTTACCGTGGCACTGGTCCACCGCTCATCTAAACACACGCTTAGACACTGATTAGAAAAGACGAAGGGCTATCGTTATAACTATATATACCTGTAATCCACGACGATAGTTTGTGCCCGGAAGATTAATAGGGAGGGAGAGAGTTCCTAAAACAAGCTTAAAGAATTCTGTCATGAAAGGCTGAGAAATTGAGCTTGATTCCATACCAGCAATTTGCTTCAAAGATGATAGAAATGCCATCTGTTCAAAGAAACATTTGTGAATATTTAGTTAGTTAATCAAGAACTTTAACAAGAGTTATGATTATGGTACATAAAATACAAACTGAATGTCTAAAATCACGGTGAATTTGACAAAATCACAATGGCATTGTGATTTTTGACAAAATCACAGTGACATAGTGACACTATGATTTTGTTGAAGCTTGAAAACGTAGTATTTGACAAATATTTACAATTTTACACCGTAATTTTGCGAAACTCACTATAAATATTAACATGAAGAGTGTTACAAACCTCTTTAGTTTTGTCTTGAATGTTGATAACTTTGTTATCCCAATCACTTACATGAGTTCTCATGAACTCATCAATTTTAGGTAAAAGCTGATTTCTGATTAAGGTGGGACTAATGATTGAAAGCAATGTCCCTCTCATGTACTTGTGAGTGGAGCCATGAACAGCTGCAATGTTACATTTTCCTAAGATATCTAACATGGATTGAGGGTATCCTGGAACAAACCCTTTTGCTTCATTCATCAATATGTATCTATTTAGTTCTGGATCCATTGATACAATTGTAGGACATCCTAATATGTGAGATTTGAAAAAATTCCCATACCTGCCATACATAAAAGTGATACCAAAAAAAAAGTTACAATCATAACCAATAGGGTAAATTACCAAAAGGTACATGAATGAATATTTTTTACCTCACACTTAGTTTAACTCATTTTGAGAAAATCTTATTAAAAAAATGTTGTCTAATTAACATTAGTTTCTCATATTCACACTTTCATGATGTAAATGTCATTTTAGACTAATGGTGAATTTGACATAATCACATATTATCGAAATTTTGAAGAAAAAAACTGTT
>Ga0315913_1009835_pt1 | contig 11135 bp, 2 predicted proteins | sample MpolsnodulesMG_FD_207736 | JGI IMG/M metagenome (GOLD analysis project Ga0315913, IMG submission 207736) | Medicago polymorpha root nodule microbial communities from Los Angeles, California, United States - small nodules | ecosystem: Host-associated > Plants > Roots > Nodule | place: USA... | reverse complement strand
TGGAGGGTTTTAATTTAAACAATGAAACTCTAATTAGGTGAAGCATATAAGATAATGGTAGTTCTCTTTTCAAGGAAGTATTCCATGACGGGGTCCAGAGAATCTTAATTGGTTAAATATCTGCCTCAATCACAGACAAAAAATAAAGTCATAAAAACCACATAATTGTTTTTGAGTGAACACTGGTTTTTTTTTTTTTTTTAAGTAAATGGGGTGCAGAAAGATCTGCAACACCCTAAGTAGATTCAAATGGTGAAATATAAGTTGGTTCATTAGAGAAAAATGGTGAAATATAAGTTGGGTCTTGTTTTCTCAAAAATAAAAGGTTGGGTCTTGAAAAAACATAAAAAATAAATCTTAACAATTTAGTTTAACCGTGAGACATATTGGTTTTTTAATAATCGTATCATTATAAAAGAAATAATTAAGTTAATGACAATAAATAGAATGGAAGAATTAATCTCTTTTATGTAACTAAAAAAAGAGACTATAATTCATTCATTTTAAAACAACTAGAAAATCGTCCCCGTGAACATAGTTCGGTTAGAAGAACTTGAAAAAGGTAAATTCTAGCCACTTGGCTATCTGACAAAAAAAAAAAAACTAGAAAATTGGTCTTTTTTTTGGGTAGTGAAATCGGTCTTTTGAATTAAAAAGAAGAAAAAAGAGTGATTAATTGAAGAATATAATATTTTCTTTCAAAAATAAATCAAAGAAGATAATATTTAGAGATTTTTTGTTGCGCGAAACAATTTGTCCCTTTTAATTATTGTTAAGGGCTAAATTGTCCTTTTTGGATTATTGACAAGAATTTGTTGCAAATTATCTTTATCAAAAAATAAGGTTGATTTTATTTTTCTCAAAGATCAAATTGGATTTGAAATTTTTCTTAAGAGCTGAATGAGTCTCATTCCTTTTTTTAACTTTCCCTATTGCAAATTAAACACTTATTTAGTCTTTAGTCTTAAGTGTTCTTTGAGTCTGAAAATCTTATCAACCTTGGACATGGTTTTAATCCCCCTCACCATAAATTTTGTATTAAAAAAAGTAAAGATTTATTTTTCTATAGTATTTTTTTTTACAAAGCTTTATATTTATCTAAGTAGAATCAAAATAGATATATCTAGTTGACACAAATGGTTGGGCCTCCCGTTAACGTCTTTTTTTATCCGATTCATTGTAAATCCTCAATCATTTTGATGCTTCTCTCTAACCTTGAATATGAATATGTAAAAAAACTGAAAAATTGATAAATTTTTAATTAATTTAATAGAGTTTTAATTTAAAGCTAATCAAATATCTGAAAAAAATTAAAATTATTTTAAATTAAAGCAACAATAAACATAACTTTTAAAATATGTATAATCTTTTAAGATCTTGAAAGATTAGGCCTTAGACAATTGTCTCACACTTACCTAAAGACTCTCACGACCCACATAGGAAATAGCATTATACTATAAATTATTATATGAACCAATTGGTGCCAGCCAACATTGGTGAGGGCCAGTTTTTAAGTACACATTGATGATAATAACTACACATACACACAAAGGGGGATGCAATTAGATAAGCATAGGAATAATTTCTCACCCTTAATGGAGATATGTTAAATAGAAAGAGACATATATGCATATCAATAGAATTCTAGTGAATTCCTTGGAAATATTAATTTGTCATTTATGTTAACAAAAAGTTGGTTCTACTTGGATTTTTCCTACTATGGGGTTTTGGTCTACTTGGTTCCTTTATGCCCTTACATTAATCTATGACCCATCTCAATTACCTTTAGTTTTATATTTTCCTCTATCTTTCACTATCTATGTCTCTATAATACATACCGGTACACCCAACTACGGGACATCTTGAGTTTCATACCTTTATTCTCTCAACGAGGAAAAATAAATTTGATTTTTTGTTGACAATATAATATATATATATATATATATATATATATATATATATATATATTTATATATGTGAAAAAAGTAAATAAGATCTTGAATGAGAGTTTTGAAGAATAGCATTATCTAGTAGGACAGATGAGTGTGGGTTGTTTTACCTCTCTTTTTCCTTTTTGAATTTATTTTTTATAAAAAAATTGTCTTCTTTTTCATCATTTTTTCTCTTTATCTTTTTGGTTGTAATGTATACTATCTTTTGTGGGAAGATGACCTTTTAGTCTCCATGTGCCTCTCTATCACCTTCAACCATGATGGTGGTTGGATCATCTCACATGAAAGACAAAAACCCTAAAAGTATGGGGTTATGATCACCCATGGATTCATCTAAAACAAATAAGGGTCAATTTACATGAATCATGACATGGCAAACCAAGTGCATGGAGTTTCCATGCTTTCATGGGGTATGAAAGTATTTTGAGAATGTAAAACAAACAAAAAGTAACCAAAAAGAAGTTATAAGTGGTAACATGTCACACACAATGGAAAGAATAAAGATAACGAAGGTGTTATTTACAACACAAAAGCTTCCATATGAATTGACATATGCTTTGCAAGGAAGGATCTAAAGGTTCCATAAATTTATTGTGCTATATAGAACCCGTTTGTTACTATTTTTTTTATTAAAAATAATTATAAGTTTTCACTTGTTTGTTTTAGATTTTTGTCAAGGATAATCTCAAGAAAAAATATTTTTAAAATGGTTTCGATTGAGAAGATGTTCTGATTAGATTCTCTAAAAAATCATTTTGATGAAAATAATTTTTATCATGGTAGAGTTTCTTTTTAATACTCCATAACAAACGGTACATAGTGTGTAAATAATTTTAGGAGTTGATCGATTTTTGTACAAATCTTGATATGGTAAAGTTTTCTAATGTATGAAGCAAAAGTTTAGCCAACAAACCCTAATCATCAATTTTGGTGTTGAGGGCCCTCCTTAATTTTTAGGCATCTCTTTTTTTCATCCACAATACCCTCCCTAAGAATTTTCTCAATTGCAAGTTGAATAGTGATAACTCATGAAACAAACCATGTGAGTGGGGGATACCTATCTTTAAATCCAAAAAGAGAGTTTGCTTGTGCTATAGTCCAAAAGTCAAAGCATCAAATCTAAAAGATCAAAAAAAGTTACATACTTTTATAAAAGAAAACAATGTTCAAATTATGCATTGCAGCCTTTGTTTTTGCGTATACTAAAATAAATAAGATGAAACTCCCCTTTCATGGACAAGACTATCTTTGGAGATAAATACGCATCAACTATCATCATTTCGTTATTCTTCTGCTGCGTTTGTCTAGGGTATTATTAAATTAGTATATAAATAACTAAGCTCTCAAAATACATACATACATACACACATATGTATGTATTGAGAATGAAAATGCCGAATGATCATGTTTGAATATACGCTTTTTATTTTTTTTCAAATGAATAATTGTTTGTTTTGGTTTGAATAATAATAAGTTTGGAAAGGTTATAGTAAGAGAAAAATGTTATTTAATGAATTGCATATGTTGCACTATGTGTGTATATGTACATAAATGCAATTTTATATTTTTTGTGATATGTTTATACAGTTCAATATTTTGGATGAAAAGAGATTCCAAATCGAAAAAAGAGAAAAAAAATCAACTTACCCAGAAGAGGATGGATTTTAATTTACTCTTTCTTTTTTTTTGGTCAAGTAGCTTAGTGGTTAGAGCTCACACAATTTAATAGTGGAGAAGTGGGGTGTCCGGGGTTCGAACTCCGGCCCCTGCATATAATATGCAATATCCCTGCCAACTGAGCTAAGCGAACGGGGATGGATTTTAATTTACTCTACTCATTCTCTAAATAATTTTTAGGAGGATGATTAGTATTTTGTTGGAAAAACAGAAAAAAGTCATACATAGCTAGTAATAAGGCCAATCACCCGTCTCATTACAGTGGTGGTAGAGGCGGATTTTTTTTGTGGTGACATCCTCCAGGACTCTAATGGTCTCTTTATTCACGGTTTCACTTGCAATCTTGGTAGAGCCACTTCCATTTCGACAGAGCTTTGGAGTTTAGTTCATGGCCTTCGTCTTGCCCATAATATGTCCTTTCATTTGTTGAAATTGATTCTCCGGTGATTAGTAATATGGCTACGATGAGACATTCTCATAATCTCCATATTGCTCCATTATCGGAAGAAGCACTTGGTTTAATTGACCTAGCTGATTGGGATTGCTCAGTCAAATACATTTTTCACGAGGCCAATAGGTGTGCTGAAAAGTTGGCAAATTTGGCCCATGATGAAAATTTTGATATTCGAGAGTAGTTTAATGATGATTTGAGAGTTTTTTTCATGATGATTCGAGAGTTTTTTTTTTTAAAGATAATGATTCGAAAGTTGTTTCGTGATGATTCGAGAGTTTTTTTAATGATGATTTTCGAAGGACATCCTTCCTTTGCTTAGTTTGTTAGCTTTTCTTTAATTTTTTCATGTTATAAAATAAAGTGTATGCTGTACAAATTGTCAAAAATTCCAATATAGTGACAAATAATGCATAATAGTCTGAACGAAATAAAAGAAAAAGGGAGTAATTTTCTCCATCACCACACTTATAAAAAAATAAAATCATACATAGCTTTAGAAGTTTACTTAGAAAGAATATTTTTTTTGAAAATATACTGTTGGACGACTCGCAAAATTCACATTTTTTCCGAATGTGCACATCTCAAGTGATGTAGGGTGTGAAAAGTTTCTCCCTAAATAAATACTAAAAGAAACTTACAAAATTTTTTTGAGACTGTAAACAAAAAGTACAAGAAGCCCAACAGACAAATATTCAAGTTAGAGTTAAACAAAGTTATATGGAAGTTGCTTTTTAGCACCTAACAATTGCTCACAAGCACCTCAAATTTTCAAAAATATACCCAACAGTAGTTAACTACTGATCGCTATTGAATCGAAGTTATAAACCGTTCAGTGCACAAATCATGATTGACCATTGGATTGCAGCATTTGAAGGCACTTACTGACAAATATGATTTTTGCACTGAACGATAGTTAATTCTCGTTCAGCAGCGAACGGTAGTTAACCATCATTGAAGATTTTTTATTTTTTTTTTAAAATTCAAGGTGCTTGTGAGCAATATGTTAGGTGCCTAAAAGAGAAATTTCCAAATTATATATCACTAAGCATATTTTTATGTTTGATAAAGAAAAAGATTTAGACTGCTCTAGTGTGTATTATTCCAAGTTTGACTATGGTTGACTACAATATTGATTCAAAAATTACTACAACCTAAAGATAAAAGTCTTTGTAAGTAAGAGTAACATGTGATTTAATGAATTCCATATATAACACTATATTGTAAGTGCAGGTTTAAATTGAAGTTTCTAACTTGTACCTTATATAAACTATCTAATTTTTTTTTTTAATTTAAAGCCTAAATATGGTAGTTTTATTGTTGTCTCACAGTGTATGAATAATATGGAATAGAGTAAGTACTGTTATGTTTATGGAGTGACTAGGAGTCTTTGGACTCTTATGAATATTAAGGACGTGTTTCATAGATTATTTTCAAAATCTAAAACTAAAAATAAGTTGATTGCTGATCCTTAAAAAAAAAAATTGATTGCTGAGTTATGGTCTCTATCTAAAACAAAAACAAATGGTCGTCAATATATTATTTCCTTAATTATCTTAGGAAGGAAAAAAAAAACCATTCTGTCCATTGATAGTCCACAAAGTTAGTGAATGATATAGTGTTTGTAATTGGGTCATTGTCTAGTTACTTTTTTTTTTTTGTGAAAGAATTGTCTAGTTACTTGTTATCAATGCTTACATAGAGAGTAATGCAACTCAAATAGTAACTGTGATTGAGTCAATCACCATGGTGATTGATTGAGAGAAAGTAAGAGGAGTTTCTCCTATTTATGGATTCAATCACCTTACGTCATGGAAAAGCGATGAGTTATGCTCATGAGGTATGGGGTTCTCGTAAAAGGTATAATTCGAGTCAATCCGACACTGGATGTCAAATCTGCACTATTTCAAGCGAGCCTTTCTTGCACGCCACTTCATCTTCGATACGCGCCGCCAGTTTGCCTATATCACTCATGATAAAAGTTTTAATATTTAGCCAGATCATTAGATACAAATTATAGCATATCACCAATAATAATGAAATGAAGGAAGAAGAAAGTGTGTACCTTTGAATTAGGTTGATGAAGCATAACCACCGACAACTTTGAGAGGGATAACTACCCTCATTTCATATAGCTTTAGGTTTTCACAATGCTGTTCAGAATAATTAACCGTCTGATGGGATGACGTTTAAATAGTTAATCGGCTGAGGGCAGGGACCTCTCATTGGACTTATCTAAATGGTCCAACCCATCACGGTCCATTTAGTAACAATAGCCCAATCACTCAAATTCATCAACTAATTAGTGCTTAACATAATATACCATAATTTATATTATAAGATTAACTTATAATAATTGATTATTGTCAATTCATAATTGATTAATTAAATAATTAATCCAACAATCTCCCATAAAGAATTTAAATTTTAAAATTATATATATGGTCAAAGAGAAGTAAGCTTTAATGCTGCAGAAATTGAATCCGATGGGGAAAACAAATCATACATATCAAAGACTCACTTTTCTAACAAATGATGAATTTATAGTGACACATTTGAATTAAAAAGAATGTGTCATTAAAGAATGACCCAACATTTAAAAAATGCTATAACAAACTCCCACTAACCCAAAATATCATAGACTTAATCAAATCATTATGAGTTACAATACTCATATATACAAGTCTGTGGTTAGTGGTTCTGCCAATGCGTTTTCAATTCCATAAAAGTCATATATCCACATAGGTATAAGAATAATAATTACTTATAGGGATAGCCTATAAAGAGAGAGTAATTACATTTAGTCAAAATCGATAAATGTTCTATGACATTCAATTAATCTAAGTTTTAGAAAAAATGTGACTATTAAAATCCATAAAGAAATAGGAAATTCAGGAATCTCCAAAAATGGATTAACATAGACACTTAGTTTAAAGAAAAAATGTGGAGTAATGTGGCCACTAAAATATCAATAATGAACGAACATTTATGATTATCTCAAATTATAAGTACCACAAGAACACAATATCATACTAGATAGGAGTATTGATATTATACGTTGTACTTACTATTTATGACCTCATAAAATGTGGAATGTTGGTAAAACAGAAGCACAATATATATTTGCATGCTAAGAAGTTATTGTGCATATTCCAACAAAATTGACTTAAGCATCCAATTATGATGCTCATTGAGATTGATAGAATTTTAATATATATCTCAATATAATAGAATGAGACTAAAGTTTAAAGTCTCTTAAGCTATGTCATATTTTATAGTGTGCACAAGAGTATATGGCGATGACGAGAATAATATTGTGTGCACATTTTTTTTGATCTCACATATATATAAACAAGAGTGGGATTTCTCATTTGAGCTCATAATATATAGTGTTCTGTACATACTCCCACTCCCACTGATCCCACATATATATAAACAAGAGTAAGTGAGATTTTCATTAGTGATCACTAATATATAGAAATATTTTAATAATATAATATTCAACTGTGGGATACTTGATTACTAGTGCAAGATTATCAACAAATGTGGTTATATAATTTTGACTAATAGAGTTTCACGAACTCAACCACGTATTTTGTACATGAGTCTAGCAGAATTATTAACACAAGTAATAACTTAATGATAATATGAAACCTCGTGAATATATATTTTATCAATGACAGATACTATCACGAATTAGGTTTCGTAGTTAACCACATATTATGCATTTAGAATTAAGGAGAATGTAAATTTTCATTTAAGAATTTTATAACACATGATCTCCTTTTCATAATTAAAATTTCAAAGAATTTTATAAATATAGTAACATTTATATGACAGAATATGATGATTATATAAAATGTTTATCATCATATGAGTGAGATAAGTCTCTATTATTATAAAATATGATATAAGACTCTATTCACAATTTTAGTAACTCACTCAAAACTCAAATGCTACGGTTATACTTTCACACATTTGAGAAAATATCAGGTTACACGCAGCGGAAACACACGAGACTTATACTTTATTATTATTGAGGATATAAGAGAAAATAGTTATAAACTTCCATAAGTATTAAAGAATAACAATAATATAAAATATGTCAAAATATAGTAAAATGGTAAAATTAAATATCTCAAATATACCATTTATAATTATTTAGAATAATGGTATAAATAAATTTTTCTCAAAAAAAAAAAAAAGAACTTTGAGATTTCGACATATTGCTATTACAAAATAAGTTTACAATAATATAAACGGATATGGAAGTGTATAATAATTTATGAGATAAGAATATAATGAATATCCTCAATATAAGTCTCTTACAATAATTTTATATCTAGAGTTATAAAACAAATAAATACATTTGTTTATAAGATATAGTTAATTGACATGTAGAATTTTTCTCGCTTGATGATTAATTATATTTTCTCCACTTGGTGGAGAATGATACTAATAAGGTATTATTCTTACCCACAAAAGGATGATTATGTTAAGTAATGTCATACCGATAGAGTATGTCCACCACGTTACACAATACATAGCAAGAATTTTTCCACTTGATAGAGAATAGACAATGATAGTTGAATTAAAAAGTTTGAAAGATATTTTAAATAAAATATTCAACTATTTCTCTATCACAAAATGATATGATAAGTAACGTCACATAGAGAGGATATGTCCGTCACTCACATAACAAAGGAATAATAACAATCCAAAATATTTATATATATAAAAAATCACATTTAGGTAGAAATTTAATTCAAAATATAATAATATTGGATTGCAAAATTTATACAATTTTCTACATGTCTTTTAATAAAGTAACTTACTTATTGTAATCTCATTCAAGGACCTTAAGAATAATAATAATATGTAAGAACTATATCATCACAATGTGCAATACTTATGTCTCAAAATTTAAACATTGATAAAGTATTCTAATTATAATTGACATAAGTATAAACATTTTAGGTACATTGAATAATAACAATTATATTAATAACAACACCCTGATAGGGTGTGACTGTGACCAATATAATGTTAATCTATTTAACAAAATTCGCATAATTGTACCAACGATAGGTGAGATTACAATTATAGAAATAAATAATGTTTATGCTTAAGAGAATATGATACAATAATTTCATGCTTAAACAATTGTACTTAATTTACTCAACTTCGATCATATTCAAATGATAGAAAAATGTGCTTAACAATATTTTAAATTTGCACATCATAAATATGACTTTAGAATTTCTTTTATATGAAGTAGTATAATAACAAATGTTATTATTTGGAATACAAGTGTGTCAAATAGTTTTCTAATTTATCCATAATAGAACTCTTAGAATAAATTTTTTCAATATTCCCACTATAAATTAGAAAGAACATAAATACAAAATGGAGTATTATAGTAAGAAAATAGTATATAACAACAGAGTTCTGTTTAGAATATTTTGAAAAGAAAAAAAAAATCACTTCTATATAGGATATCATAATTGCATAACAAAAAAGAAGAAAGACTAAATTTCTTCATATGTGCAATAATAAGCAATAAGTCATAGAGGATAAAATAATTAAATCACAACTTACCTCGGAGAGTGTGACATTCATCCTTATACTTAGAGCTAATGACTTTTGACGACTTAACGAGAATATCTTATAATATAGTCATCTCAAAATATTTCTCAATAGAGAATAAACAATTATAAATAAACATATGTGAGACTCTAATTATAAATCAATATGATTCATATAAGAATTCAGATGTAAGGTTGTTAAATATTTTAAAATTGCCTTAATTCTTAATAAGTTGTTTTGATAATAGTTAACGGATAAACGACAAAGAGGCGTACAAATTTTAGCATAAAAAAACGCAACAATGCATTATTCACTATATATAAAATATATAGTTTAGTATTATTGTGATCCAAATATTTAATTGCGACAAGACACATAATTAGATAGTTAATGATGTTTATCACAAAATTTAGAGTAATAAACTACGAGTCTAGATTAAAGAGTATAGTAGAAAACATAATGTATATTAAAGAGAAATATGTCAATTTTAGATTCAATTAATATAAATAACATATATAATATACAACTCACTATACTCATTTTGAAAACAAAATATTATTAGGACCCTTTAAATCAATTTGTGACAAGAATCAAAGGCAAGTGTCGAAGATTAAATATGTCGCCAAAAGAGTGGTTAATCAATAAACTTTGGATCTTTATGCTAAGACAATATGAATTAAAGAATATATTATATTAGAATATTTATAATGCCAAGAATATTTAAAATCGTAAAATTTAAATTAATGATATTTGGCATTAAAATTAATAAAATTGAGCCTTCTATAATTCACAATAGAAACATTTTAATTGATTAGATAGTCAGTGTTACTAATATAAGAGGAGATTTTCAAAACAATTTAGGCTCAAGTATTGAGAATATATGATTTGAAATAAATTATTCTCAGTTTAATTGATATATGATATTTTCAAGATTTGACAAAATTTTGAAAGCCAAAAATAACAAGAATATATATAGTATAATAGTCGGGTTATTCTTGATGGGACAAATAATCGAGGGTATCAACAATTCTCAAAATATATATTAATATAGAATATTTGATGCAAGAATTTAAGTCCGAGTCTAAGAATTTTCATAATTATAACACTTTAAAAACACTTTACCTAAGTGTTAGTAATATAAAAAAATATTTTCACATAGAATATTTTAGACTAAAATTCGGAGAATATGTGATTTAAAAAGGTACATGATTCTCATATTAATTTAAATCAAATATTTAGAGATTTTATAAAGTAATTTAAATTCCAAATAATAGAATATTTACGGGTTAATAAGGGGGACAAACAATTCCTCATTGACACATCAATTTCGTGAGTGAAATTTGTCTTATCATAAAGAGTAAGGAATGTTCATAAAATTTTCATATAATAAATCTGAGAATATACTACCTTAGAATATAATTTAATTATCTCCATATAAATTTACACAATGGATCTTCAGTGGTCAAAAC
>Ga0315913_1009832_pt1 | contig 11142 bp, 6 predicted proteins | sample MpolsnodulesMG_FD_207736 | JGI IMG/M metagenome (GOLD analysis project Ga0315913, IMG submission 207736) | Medicago polymorpha root nodule microbial communities from Los Angeles, California, United States - small nodules | ecosystem: Host-associated > Plants > Roots > Nodule | place: USA... | reverse complement strand
GAAAACTAACTTGTACATCGTACAATAAAAATATGATACAGTTGAATTAATTAATTAACACATCCTAATAAGGAAATGGGAATCACGTGAAATTTTTTACAAAAATTCAAAGAAAACCAAGAAAGAAGCAATTACTACATGGAATATAGTTCATGTGAAGCAACCAAAGTCTTAGAAATCTCAAATATAAGCCTTGCCTCAAACGCATCACCAGAATAACCTTTAGACACTTGACGAGCCTTTGGAATCCGTTTCATACCAAACTTGTTATCAGTGTTCAATGCCCCTCCTACACTACCAGCCAACTTCAACATAAAGTTCATATACGTATTCTTGATTTTTGTCACCAACTTCAATGGTGATCTTATCATCCATCTTAGCTTTGGACTTGTTCTGATCTTCCAATCCCTACGTGGGCTTCTCATCCTAATTACCTGCATCTTCTTTCGGCGGCCGGTGGTGGTCATGCCATAGTCGAGACGCCGGTACCCCCGTCTGGTTAAATACTTCTTTATTTCCATGTTTTGAATACCTTGAACTTGGAGGAGGTGGTGGTGGTGACTGGTGAATGAAGATGAAGTTTATGGGAATGAATAGAGATTGCTGCTTGGATTAACTATGCATATGCTTATTGGATTATATATAAGAGAAAGATTAAATAAATAATACCACGTTTAATTTGCTTGAAACATAGCAAGCGAATGCATGACGTAATTGTGCATATATAATAAAATATATAAAGGGCTGCATTTGAAAAATAAAGTCAATAAACAACACTTTGACCCTAAATGTGTGAGTGAACAAACATGACCAATACCAACCGTATTGTACTATCAACAAATAAGATACAACAAATGAATTTGCATTCTTTTTGAGTTTCTATATTTTATAAGTTAAATTACATCATAACCTTTATTTAATTATAATAAGTTCATCCTTTAAATTTTATTTGTACCACTTATCTACTTTAAATTATTTAATTGCAACAAGCTAGTCCTTTATGTATTTTTCATACTACTTAGGTTCTTTAAGTTGTTTAATTGTAACTTTTAAACTTTGAAAAACGTACATTTTTAAGATCTGAAATCCCCTAAATTGTTACGGTTAAATAACTTAAAGAACATAATTGATAAAAAAAAAACTTAAAGGACTAACTTGTTACATTTAATTATTAAAGGATCTAAGTGATATAAAAAAACTTAAATGACCAACTTGTTACAATTAAATAACATAAAGGACCTCAGATGTAATTTAGTATCTTTTATTTAACTTTTAAATAGTGACTTAATTGAGTTTAAAATTTACTATGAATGTAAATGAGAGAATTAGGTAGAGGTGTTCATGCATTGAGTCGCCTCGACTCAATCCAAAAAACTGGATTTGAATTGAGTGATCAATACAATTCATTTTTATTAGTCTAAACTCTCAACTCAAGTTATATCGGGTTAGGTGATTAGCAATCAAGTTGCAATTGTGAAACCGGACAATTATAACCCTATGTGAGTTTTAGTATTTTTAGATTATATAATTCGAAAGAGAAATGATATTTGTACAACCTTTGTTATACAATTTTTGGACAACTTTATATTTCATACTCACATTATGTTATTATTCTCTCTCTATTGTTTTTGACCAATAACAAAAGAGAACAACAAGGTTGTCCCAAAAGTTATCATGAAATGGTTGTTCAAATATCATTACTCAATTCGAAAACATTAAAACTTAGGAAACTATAGAAAAGTGTGTTGTACCATTTGTATGCCTACAAAGATTTAACAAACATTCATAAACTTCAAGATTTAACCAACAAAAACATAAATAATTATATTAAAAAATCATTATATATAATATGTGTTTAGTTCCTTAATTATTTACATTTCAACTAATCTTAAGAGAGGTCTATACTACCCGAATCATAACTTTCAAGACTATCATCTTCAAATTTACTACACGTAACCTTTTTAACATTTTCATCACCACATCATCATCTTCAACTATCATATTATCGTAATGTGTGAAAAGCACAATCATGAGAGTTGAGACAACGAAAAATGAGACAATTGAATCATTTACTTAACACCTCCTAATAGGGAAATGGGAATATGTGGAAACTTTTACAAAAATTCAAACAAAACAAATGAAACAAGCAATTACTACATGGAATATAGCTCATGTGAAGCAACCAAAGTCTTAGAAATCTCAAAAATAAGCCTTGCCTCAAATGCATCACCAGAATAAACCTTAGAATTAGACACTTGACGAGCCTTTGGAATCCGTTTCACACCAAACTTGTTATCAGTATTCAAGGCTCCTCCTACATTACCAGCCAACTTCAACATAAAGTTCATATACGTATTCTTAATCTTTGTCACCAACTTCAATGGTGATCTTATCATCCATCTTAGCTTTGGGCTTGTTCTGATCTTCCAATCCCTACGTGGACTTTTCATCCGTATGATTTGCATCTTCTTCCGTCGGCCCGTGGTGGTTGTGCCGTAGTCGAGGCGCCGGTAGCTCCGTTTGCTTAAGTACCTTGTTATTTCCATGTTTTGAATTGCTTGAACTTGGAGGAGGACGTTTGATGGTTTTCTCACTTTATGCTAATGAATTAAGATTGTTGCTTGAATTAAATATGCCATGCTTATTGGTCTATATATGATATAAGGGAATAATTAAAGAAATAATACCACGTTTAATTTGCTCATGCCAAACATAACAAGCAGATGCATAGCGTAATGGTGCATATATACATAATAAAAAAGGGCTGCATTCAAAATTATAGAAAAAGCTGCATTTGAAAAATAAAGTCAACAAACAACACTTTGACCCGAGAAAATAGATATGCCAAGACCAGCCGTCTTTTTTCCTTCCTTGAAATTGCACGTGGGAAAGTTCTCATTTTTGAAACAATAGTTTAGGGGCTAAAACTCACACATTTTAAATATGAAAAAGTGAAGAGTTAAAGATTTGAACTCCGATCCTTTGTATTATTGTTCTTGGAGCTATCAACTGAGCACTTACATAACGATTTTTTCTCATTATTAATATCATCAACAAACATGATACAATGATTCAAGAAATGAATTTGCATTCTTTCCTTCTGGATTGCTTTTAGTTTCTTTTCTTAGATTAAACTAGAGCTTAAAATTGTGCAATGCTCGAGTAAAATATGCTTGAAATGAAATATTTCTTTGGAGCATGATATCTGAACACCCTGTCTTTTTTATACATTTATTTAACGTCGTATTGTATCTCTCTCTTCTTATCGTATATATTGTATCATTTTAATTATTATTTTTCTCTTCATCTCAAAGTGTAATACACCTTGATAGGGTGTGCACAAAATATTTTCCTTTTTTTTTTTTATCATAATATTATTTTTAAGATACAAATGATATACTAGTTTTATCAATAGCTACTTCCCATACATACATACATATGGACACACTTTTTTTGGTTTATATGAGTTTAGAATTTACTATAACTATTCATGAGAGCATTAGATATGTTGTTCATGAGTTGGGTCCCCCAACTTAATTCACGCATTTAGGTTGGATCTAATGATCGATACAATTAGTTCTGATTAGTTACATTAGGTCAGGTGTCGAGTCAACGAATTTGCAACCTACGAAAACCACCCAATCTCATTATATCTTGAAGAACACAAATGGTTGTTTGTACATGTCATGCATGTTTTAGTTGTTGTGGATAGATTTTGTGTCCACCCTAACCCAAATCTTTAGGTTTGTAGGTATGACAACATGGTTAAAATAATATGTATTTTTCCTTTTTTTTGTGTGTTGTATTTTAGGTTTGTAGGTTTGATAGTTTAATTTGGTATGTAAAAAGCTAATTAACCACAATTGACAAAGGACAAGAGGATATATTTTTTTTTTTGTTAAATAGTTTGATGGATAAAAATCTACCCTTAATCTGTAAAAAAAGAGGAAATTTATTTTTAAAATAAATAAGTGGAGAATACATATATTATACTAACCGTCCAAATATATTAATGTGCGCGCTCCCTTTAAAATAAAAACAAATATTTCTTTTCATTTTTGAGAAAAAATAAATAAATATTTCTGTAGTGTGCTATATTCATCGGAAACAAAATATATTACTTTGTCCGGATATGAGGAACTGGGTCTGTGCCTAACCGACAGAATGATAACTTTTTCATATAAAATAATTCATACAATCTTTCGCTTTTAAAAAGTCCGATTCTGTAAAAATAAAAATAAAAGAGACTGGTTACATTTTTTTTTTTGGATTAATATTAGGTGAACAATTTGCACCATGAGCTCTCTCTCTTTTCCCTTTCTCAAACCCTCACTGTCATAATTTTCTGATCTATCAAGATGAATGATTTAGGATCAATTTTGATAGAAAATCATCTCTTCAATTTTTTCCACCTCTTTTAATTAAATAAGTGATTATCACATAGTTTTCTTTCGTTTGTTTCTGTGACTTCGTCGTGTTACGTCTAACACGACTTTGCTTATTTGAGTTCATGTCTTTGTACAACATGTTTTGATTTCCCGTTTTAGTGCGGTGTTTATTTGATTCAGGTTGAAAGATTGGTTTTGATCAAAGTGCAGATTCAATCAATGACTTTTGCGTTGTCAACGTTGAAGATCCAAAAAAATGAGTATTTCGGTGGCTTGAATACAATCATATTATATTATGTTTGTTTTGCAGATTCATCATTTTTGTTTTTACCGACTTTGAATTTGTATGTATCGATGTACTCTTCCAGTTTAAATGAATGTCGTTTATTTTAGTTAAAAAAAAGTTTGATCGAATATGCCTTCATTATTCAATCATTAAACAACCTATTATATTATGTTATCCGAACCATTTATTCCATTCTTATAGTATAGAAGTATTTTTTTTGTTACCATTACCACACACTCTTTCTTTTTTTTTTCTTTTTTTTTTACAGAATAGAATTATACATACAAATAACTTTTGGCTTAATTGCATGTCTGGTCCCTTATGTTTATTTTAGGTTTCAAATTGATCCCTTATGTTTAAAAGTTTCAAATTGGTCCCTTATGTTTTAAAAGTTTCAAGTTGGTTCAAAACGTTACTCACATTGGACCAACTTGAAACCAGTTTTAAGTCATTTTTAATTTTTTTTTGTCATATTAAACTCAATATCATGTCACGGAATGGACTAACTTATTCCAACGTGACCAACGTTTTGGACCAACTTGAAACCTTTAAAACGTAAGGGACCAACTTGAAACTTTTAAAACTTAAGTGACCAACTTAAAACCTAAAATAAACATAAGGGACCAAACATGCAATTAAACCATAACTTTTTGAATTGTAATTTTAAATAAAAACTTTTGTTAAGGGTTCAATCAAATCTGTTTTTTATATTAACAAAAACAATTCATTTGAAATTATTTTATACCAATTTTTTTTCTTCTTCTAACTGATCATATAGTATCCTCGTAGCTTAGTCATTTAGGACGGCTATGAGACGAATCTTCAAATAAGCATTAAGTCGTTTGCTTTTCTAAGTAGAGTTTGGCTAACTCTCAAATGTGCAACTCCAAAAATTAAATTCAGGTTCTTTTGATTTTTTTTGTTACAAAATTCAGGTTCTTTTCACGTAAGAGACTCATGTTGAAACAAATTGTTGATTAATTAAATCAAAATAAATTAATTCTATTAATAAAAACTAGTAAAACAAATGGGACCTAGAAACCTTACTTTGAGGGAACAAACAAAATAGAGTAACTAAAGTTTGTTCATTTACAGGGCGTCCAATCCCTAGTCAAAAAGTTGTTTACTTTCATTTCTTTCTTTCTCAATGACTAATGAATACCTTTCCAGCCAAATAATACCTATTCAAACCACAAACTATTCTATTCAATTTACTCTCATAATTAAGCCCTAACATATATATATATAGTACAGTATATAACTAGACATCACACTTCACCTCTTACGCAAGGAAGAAAGCATAATTCACATCTTCCTCCACAACTCAAATTAATTTCTTTGCCACATGGAAATGGAATCACTACTGCCTAAGCAAACTAACAATGGTGGAATTAAGCAATACTTGAGGAGAAGGCAGCACAAGCACCTAGAAGGGAGTGGGAAAAAAATGAAGATCATAAGGTTAAAAAGAAGCCCACGTAAGTTTTGGAGGATCAAAACAATCCCAAGGCTTAGATGGGTGATTAAATCACCATTGAAAATGTTGACAAATTTTAAGAATGGTTATATGAACTTTATGCTAAAATCTTTGAACACTGATAACATCTTTGGTGGGAAACAGATTCCAAAGGCTCCTCAAGTTTCTAAGGATTATACCAGTGATGCGTTTGAGGTTAAGCTCATATATGAGATTTCAAAGGCCTTGATGGCTTCTCATGAACTATTTCCCATGTAGCAACATGCAATTCTCTTCTTAATTTAGTATGATTTTTCATGTTTTCTTCATCTGCATTGTGAGTTTTGCTTTATTTTATTTTTCACTTGCTAAGATTTATGTAATAGGTGAATATTACACAGAAAATGTTGAATATTCACCTAGACTTACTCGTTTAAAATTTGTCTTTATATGTTAATTTCTTTATATACTCCCAGAATGAGAATTAAAGGTTTTACAACAGTTAATTGTAGATGGAACGGTAGCGAACTGTCGTTGAGGGTAAATAGATAATTTCTAGGTTTTGAGAACAATTTTAGAAACCTCAAGAACAATTTTTTGGTTATGGGGATATTTATATGACCATTACTTTTGTCACTCTGAGTTTCCCGCACATCCTATTCAAATTCTAAAATCTGAAAATTTTCAATGTGTTTTTGGAGATTTTATCGGATTTTTATGCGGTTCGAATTCTAAAATCCAAACTGCATAGGACGGGTGAGAAACTCATAAGGTAAAAAAAATAACCAGTCTATTTATATAGACTCCTTAATGGCCTTTTCAGTTTTGACCTAGGAATATTGCTCTTTTCACAAACACTTTTGCTCGTTTCCACCTCAAATTACCAAAAATAATCCAACGTGAGTTAAATCACATGTTCCGAAAACCAAAATGAGTCAACTCACATCGTTAACATATTCTCCTTTCACGTCGGTAACATATTCTCCTTTCAATCACTTTTCTATTCCCACACATCTTGGCTAGTGCACTTGACATTGACACACATCCCACTCCCACTTCATAAGTGGGTTATAATCTTCTTAGGAAGATGGCAAAATAGGTCTAATCCAAACAAGACCAAGACAAAGACTTTTGGAGCAAACCTAATATACAGCTGGTTAAGACTTTTGTTTACATCTTATCCCCCCATATTTTCACATGTATGATACAAATCAGAAAGAGATGCCTTATGTTTTTAATTTTTGGTGGTGAGATATCTTATGTTTTCGGTACAAAGAAATAGATCTTTAATGCTATATGAAACAAGTTGTTGTAAAAAAAGTTAAGAGTAAGATTAAACAAATATGATGCCAATAAAACATTTAACTTAATTCATCAAATAATGCGACACATATATCTGTGTGAAAATAAGGCTAAATTGAATATTTAGAATAAAACATTATTTACATTGAAACTTATAAAGAATAGTAGTTAATGATGGCTTTTCCCTAGTTTTGAAATCCCCTTTTCCCAGCTTAAAATTAAATATTATTTCTATCTTTTGATTATAAGCAAAAATGTGATTGAAAGATGTGTGGTATATGATTGAAAGTTGTGTGGTATATACTTGAAATGGGAGAGAGATGTGTGTGTCCCTGTCATGTCATGTGCACTAGCCAAGATGTGTGGGAATGGAAAAGTGTTTGAAAGAGAACATGTTGTGAACATGAGTTAACTCACGTGGTGTTCGGAACGTGATTTAACTTACGTTAGAGCAACGTGAGTTAGCTCACGTTGATTATATCAAACATGAGTTAACTTACGTTTGGGAGAAGAGCAATTTTCTTGGCATAGTCTACAATGTGGATGGGTTTATCTTCTCTTGACCCATTTAAGGTCTATTTGAAACCATCTTATTTGCATCTTATAGCACAAACACTTATCATAATAAGCACTTATTGATAAGTTTGCATACGCTATTTTTTTTAGCAAAAGATAAAATACCGTTAAATTATTTTTGTATATGCTATAAGTTATTTTTTTATTAAGCTATATTGGAGAACTTATGAAAATAAGTTGAAAAAAGCTTATGAACTATATTGGAGAACTTATGAAAATAAGTTGAAAAAATCTTATGAAAATTGTCATAAGTTGTTTTCATAAACTCTCCCAAACAATTTAACAAAACTTATGTGAGGCCAAATTTACGTCCAAATAAGTTAATCCAAACAGACCCTTAGCTCAATAACTAATTGTACATCCCGTAAATATATCTACATTGAGAGAGAAAAAATTCACATACCCCTCAAATTTTGCCTCTATCCCTACAATTATTTGAAATACTTCAATTATCTTTATATTACAAACTCCCTATTTTGACACACGTCCTCCAACACAATTTGTCTAATGAAGCAAGGTTAGACTTTCGCATTCTCCTAATCCCCAAACCACTAACCTCCTTACCCAAACAAATAGAGTCACAACTAATCTAAAGAATTTTTCTAAAATCCTCAACCCTCCAGAAAAAACAAACATAATGAAATGATAGAGGATAAGACATACTTCAAAAGAATCAAACGACCATCACAATTGAATTTTTACTTTTCCACCTCCACAGTCTCGACTTAGTATTATATATAAACTATTGAAATTGGTTTGGTTTAATCAAAAAAGCATTAACCAGATAAATGGATCAAACTCGGGAATTTCCGGTGATAAAAAAAAGTATTGAAATTGGTTTTCTAAAATACATCCAAATTATTGGTGGTCATAATTTTGTAAACATGCCTTATGTGAGAGAAATTTCCAAAATACATTTGGAAAGTTAGAATGGTTAAATTGAGACATTTTAGAGAAAATGTGTATTGTTTGACAATTGAAGTAATGTAGCCATTCGTGAACAAACTCTTTCAAAGGGTTGTTTCCGTTCACCAAAGGACATAAGTTTCTCTATAAGTAGAGATACTTTGAAGGAATAAATATATATAGAAAAGGTCAGAAAAAGGGATAGAGCATTACATTCTTGTGAGTCTAAATTCTATAAAAACATTATACTAAATCATTCTTTCTTTTCTCTAGTGCACGAGAGAAATTGACAGAACTTTATTCTGTAAACTACCAATGTCGATATGCTTGGTGTGAATGTGCAAGTCACGTCATGGATTCCATCGTATCCTGATGGGGATTTGCCAGTATAACCCTTTTGCATCTGGTTGGCATAACTGGTGGGGACGAATCAAACCTAAAGGTTAGTGTGTCCACAATTAGCAAAAGATAGGGGTGCAAAATCGCTCAAAAAAAAGAGGGGGTGTAAAATCGCACAATTAGCAAAAGATAGGGTGAAAAAGTGCAATTAAGCCTTTTTTTTTTTATTTTGAGAAATTGAAAGCGAACGTTCTTTTTTATTTTTATAATTGGACGTTATTTTCATTTATATATTTTAATTATAATTAAGTTTGATTTTATTGAAATTCAACTGAAAGTTTGATAATCTGTGTCATGCATCGGATAATTTTTCTTTCTTTAGGGGTTTTAGTATTATTTATTTGTTATTTTAAAGTATATGTGATATATTTTGTTGATAGTCATACAATGAAAAAAAATGATATATATATTTATATATATTTGGTACAAAAGAGGGCCAAAGGCCCAAAAGAAGGAAATAAAAAAACTAAGGAGCTAATCGCATATTTCTGGGCATGCACGCTCCAAAAATATCATCAAACATGAGGCTTTGAAGCTCATTAGGAGGAGACTCCAAAGCTACCAGATTCCAAGAATTCAAATATAAGCTAAAATTGGCTAGTCAATCAGTACATTTGTTGCCTTCACGTCAAATATGAATAACTTGAGCATGCCATTCTCACCGAAGGATCTGTTGAATACGCTGAACCAAAGAAGGAATGGTTCCATTGATCTTACAATTGTTAGTAACCATATCAATAAGCACCTTTGAGTCACTCTCAACAATCAAGTGAGATATACCCTCTCTCCAAGTCATATCCAGCCCTAGATAAAGACCCCACATCTCAGCGTGCAGAGCATCGCAAGCTCCAATTTTGCGGCTAAAACCCTTGATCCACGTGCCATTAGATTGTCGGAGAAGCCCATCACAACCTGCATGCTCACCATTACCTTTGCATGCTCCATCACAATTAAGTTCACCCAACCTCAAATGGTCTTTTCCAGCCAATATACACAATTTCCTTATGATGAGGATTTTTCTACAAATGATCTTGAGCAACATCTTCAATGGCCCTAATGAAATTTTGGATGACATAAGTTGGGTTATTTGGTCTTTGAAATCCTTCTTCAAAAATAGCTTTGTTTCTCCAAGTCCACAGATGCCAGCATGTAGTCATGAAAGTTGTCTGCCACCTAAACTTAGAAACTCCAATCGATCTTTTGCTAAGGTTTTTGAAAACTCAATCCTTGCAATCAACAAAGGAAAAAAAATTAGTTATCCAATCAGAAGGCACAAGTCTAATCCATACCTGAGACGCTGACCTGCAATCACGAAGCACATGAAGAACAGTTTCGTCGACATTTCCACAACAGGGACATGTAGCCGAAACACCCGTACCCCACCTACTACGACTGTAGTTTGTAAGAATACGACCATGAGCAACTAACCACATGAAAGTTTGAATATGATGCGGTCCCCTCCATCCCCAAAGCATTTTCCAATCACCATCCACAGTAGATTGGTCCTGAACAAGCAAATTGTAAGCACTCTTAACTGTGAATTGATGCGTACTATAGTTCCTCTCCACCCAATGGTGTCAGGACCATCAGCCTCAATAGGCGCGGGTAGCGCAATCACTTTAGTCGCAATGTTTTCAGGAAGATTTTGAAACAAGAACTCGTTATCCCAATTTCCAGATTCATTAGTCACATCCTTAACATTAAGAGTGATATCAATACAAGATTGAGTTGCTACTGTGATGAGAGAAATGTTGTTGGATCTCCATTTATCCAGCCATAAATTGGTATGAAGACCATCCCCAATTTTTCACACTATATTTCTTTGAAAC
>Ga0315913_1009828_pt1 | contig 11144 bp, 8 predicted proteins | sample MpolsnodulesMG_FD_207736 | JGI IMG/M metagenome (GOLD analysis project Ga0315913, IMG submission 207736) | Medicago polymorpha root nodule microbial communities from Los Angeles, California, United States - small nodules | ecosystem: Host-associated > Plants > Roots > Nodule | place: USA... | reverse complement strand
ATTCTTCATTCATATTGCTTCCTTCATGTTGCTGATGCCGTGAGCCTTCATGTTGCTAGTTAATTCAATTTCATTGATAAAAGTCCAATTCTTCCGTGCCAGTTTCATCATATTGGTGGGTCTTCTTTCTTATTAATTAAAGTTGCATCATTAACATGTTTTAAATTCCTCAAAGAAAGATTGGTGATTGATTTTAGATCTGGATTTTTAAGAACATATTGGTGAAGATGAAAGAACATTGGATTTGGGAAGAACACATGAAGATAATTTTGGATAAAATTAATTAGGAAGAATATGAAGTATATAATTTGACGATGATAGAGAATACGGTGGTGGGAACGGAGGATGTCGTCGTCCGCGACGGAAGAGATGAGGACGGAAAGCGGAAGAAAATGTTTTTATCCTGAGGTTGTTTTGGCTGAGGTAGAAGAAAGTGGGAAAAAAATTCAATGTGGAGGGAATACAGTAAGATCAGTGTTCTTCAACAATCCAACGGTTACCCATGTTATTTTTGTTGTAAAAAAAATAAAATCAATCTTTTGTATTGTCACCTACCGTAGGAGACCTATTTAAGTCTCCTCCTGGAAACGGCACTTTGGCATAAAACCTTGAAAAATTAGAGAAATCGTCCACATTTTTTGTGTTTTTGTAGATAATAATAATTGAATAGCTTATCATTAATATATTTTTAATTTTGAAAGTATTATTAGACTTGAAAAAATTATCTAAACTTTCCAAAACATTCCTTCAATACAATATTTTAGTTCTCCCATCTTAAGAGGAGTTTGTGTTAGGAAGAAAATTAAACCCCATATTGAAGTTTGGGAACCATCTTTTCTTTTATTTCACTTTTCTCCTTCCTTTTACCCAAAGTCCTCCCCTCGCCTTCAAACTCACAAACAAAACCAGGGCCGGCCCAAGGCAAGAGCTTCCAGGCCCATGGCACAGGGCCTCCAATTTTTGGGGGCCCAAAATTTTTTTTTTATGTAAAAGGCATAAAAAAAAATACAATATATACTATCCACGTAATATTATGTTAGATTTGTTCGGTTGGTCCAGCGGTTGGGGAGTGCATATACATGTTCAATGACGTGGCTTCAATTCCCACCAAGCACATTTTTATGCTTATTTTTTTTAATTTTTTCTAGCATTAATGGAATTTTTAATTTGGGACCTAATTTATTGTGGATTTCAGCCCAACTCTCCTCCAATTTAACCAGCATTAATTTATTATGGATTTGGATCCCAGCATTAATTTTTTTTTCTCTTCAGTTTAATTCTATTTTTTTTAAAATTACAACAGGACCTCCGAATTGTTTAAGACGGCCCTGAACAAAACCATGGATTATTGTGTACACTAAGCTGAATGGAATCAATCCAACTCACAAAATTCTATCAATTTTGAGGCTTACCTTAACTCAAGTATCCACCGGTTAGCACAGGTTGCAATCCCTAATAAATAGCATATTTGGAGATTGAGCTTCTCGAAAGTGAGCATCTCACTTTTGAAGATCAAGTGAGTATTATGGACCATTGATTAACAAATCAATCGTGCATATTGCAAGTATAACATGAACTAGAAATTTCTTGAAATAACAACTCTAGATTATTTTACCTTTACACTTTACTCATTTATAGTAGTAAAACAGGACTATAGACATATATGTTTGAGAGCGTTTGAACTCCTTAAACTTGCTTTTGCATGGGGCATACATACTTTTAACATGACCTCTTAATAATCCAATCCAATCACACCAACACCACTTGTACATAGCATCATTACTCCAATTTGTTCTCTATCTAATGGTCTCATTATATTAAGTATCTATTCCCAATCCACCACCTGCAGGCTAGAGCATCAGAATCCTGTAACGTAGAGAATATTTCCATTCCAACCAGGCATACTTTCACTAGTGTCTCAAGACAAAATTCTTATCTTTGCTTTCCTTGAATCTTGTAACTTGAAGCACGAGTTTAAAGTGCTATATATTATATTATATATAGCACCATTGTGTAATTCGAATTTTGTTAACACCACGGTGTATTACGAGCATGTAATTGGCAATAAAGCACTTAGTACAAATAAGCCAGCACTAAAAGTCAACCTTGTGGAGCGGGAATATAGCATGGAGGTAGGAATATCATCACTGCAAAGGAGGAATATATAAGAATTTCAGTTCCACCATGGAATTGCGAAGATGGGAAATAAAATGGAAGGAAGGGTAAGGTAAAAGTCAACCTTGTGGATTGAGAGTCTACCATGGCAGATTTACCAACACTGTAAAGCACGAAAATATGAATCTCAGTGTCATAGTGTGAATTGGAGAAAAGAAAGAAGGTGCAATTTCTGGTATTCTTAAAATGGGACGATGTAGGTATTGGAAAAAGTCCAAGTTTCACATAAAGTAGATGAGGTCTGAAAAGAGTTCATAAAGAGTGACACTTCTCATCTTACAAACCAGTTTTGTAATGATGAATTTAGTCTAATATCACAACTTAAGATGGTATATGAGACTATCTATTCGAGTCACCCACCAAATTATCCAAACACCAAACCCAATGCCATTCAACATGATACCAAACACACCAACTCTCTAACTATCCGGTGTTTTATAAGGATGAACTTGGCTTAATATAACAACTTAACACAATATCCGAGCCTATCCATTCAAGTCACCCACCAAATTATCCACGCACCAAATCAATTAGTGATGGACGTGGAGGGATGTATTCAGAGGAGACAGCCTATTCCAATATAATCCAACATAAAACCAAAAGCATGACCTCTCTAACTATCCGCTGTTTCCTGAGTTCTGTCCAAATCACCTACATGGTGTTGGAAAGGAAACTACTCGGAACTTTTGGCCCGAATATTGGGTTGATTTTAAGATCTAAGGGATCATGATACAATAGGAGGCGCAAGACATTGAAATTTCACATTTAAATTATCATGCTTTCAGTACACATACCACAGTAGTTCAACTTCAACCTAAGCCCGAAAACACCGTACTCCCTCCGGACTCATATAAAAAAAACCAAATTATATTTGATAGACTGAAATATAAACAAATTTCAACTAACGTCACCATTTCAAATGTAATCATTCCAAAAAGTTCTACCAATGAATTGTGATGACTCAAATGGTCGATAAAAGGTCTATCATTGAAATTTATCATAACAATAATAAAAGAGCAAGTTTCAGAACTCAAATCAGATGCCTTGTGAAAATTTACTCTAATTTTTTAGATGCCAATCTGTAATTTTATTAACTTGAAAAGTGGTGCAATTAAAAAGAAGGTACCACCCTTCAGGCATAGAATGGGGTCCCTGGGAAAATTATAATTGGATAAAAGCATAATATCTTCAAATATAAAAAGGTGGCATCAAAAGTACAGGTTCAATAATTTTGGATTTTCAATCCAAAGAAATTTTATTAAAGCAACCTATAAGTGAATATGATAGACCCAAAGAGTTGTAATGGCCTTAGCCAAGAATGTTTTTCTATAACAATTAAGAATGATAAATTCACAAATGGCAATCACAATGATCAAATTGTGAATAACAATTACCATACGAAAGACAATAACTTTGACTCACTTGAAGACCAGATTATGGCAGGTATTGTCACAGGGGTAAGCACAATCAATAGCTTTGACAACTTGACGATCAAAAAACCAATTTCCAATGGCAGTCGCAATTGGCTGCATTATAAAATATATTACATCATCAGATGGTTATTTTCTGAGAACAATAAAAAGAAAGGGAGAGGAATGAAACTTGAGTAGTCTTGTTATGTTCTAATCATTAAGAGCTTCCATCATGGCAAAGGTTTTATCACAAATAATTTTTAGTCTCTATCCATTATCTCTCTTTCACATAGTATTTCCAATTCTCCGAAATAGAAGAGGAAAAGAGTTAAACAAATTAAACATGTTGTTCCAACTGTACTATTTTAGAAGCATAGAAATCTTTATTCACGCATACCATGTTGTTAAGGAGGGGAGAGTCATCAGCAAACCATGTATCTTGTCTCTCCGATTGGCAATGAGCAAAACAAGAATTTATGAATAATCCGGATTGAGAAGTCGTTGAAAATCCTTTCATGTCATTTAGCATTTGATTTCTGAAGTCTGATTAAAAGAAGAAATGCATTGCAAGGAACTCAGATATTTTAAGATATACATCAATTTGCTATGCATAGTTTACACATTAGTAGAGAGTGTCAAAATTACTTTGGAGGATCTGAATTTGGGATGAATTACAATTTGCATGATTTGATTTACAATTATTCCAAGATCCATGAGGATCTGCTGAATGCGGGGCTAGACTTTCTTGGAACTAAATAAAACAATTTCAAGAGATTAGTCTATACCACAAACACAAGTTGGTTAAACTAGAAGCTATGGCATCCATATGATAGCACTTTGAGGACACAAAGACAAGTGAGTATTACCTGCCATGCATCATAAGCTGCATTCAGCAGAAACAGTGGAGTCTGAACATGATCGATCAAATTTTGAGGAAAGAAGCACTGAAAAAATAGAGTTTATATGCTTAAAATTTGCAAATCTAGCGATTTCAAGCTATGAACAGAATCACATCAAGAATCGGAAAATTACCGAAGTTGGGTCCAGGTGGTTGAGACAGCTTTTTGGTAGAATTTTTTGCACTTCCTACAATTTCAAAGACGTCAATAAAGTTACATATTTATACAAGTTTTCTAACAGAAAGGTAAAACCACTAACAGAAGATTTCATTGCAAGATTATACAATCTTTGACAATTACATTAAAATAAATATTACCTGTAAGTTAACTACACCTCCAAACAGATTCCTCAATGTGTGCCCCCCAGATACATCAGTTCTACATGATTGAACAGTTAAACAATTATATCCAAGTTTACAGGCAATGATGAAGGCTAGAGGTCGTATGAAACAAAATATATTACTTACGCATCAAGAAAAAATCCAGCATCACTCAAACATTTCACTTTGGTAGATTTTGGAAACAAGCTTTGGAACTCATCGCAATGTAGTATAGATGCCAGACCACCCGCAGAGCATCCAGATAAAAGAGCCTGAAAAAAAAATCATTAGCATCCATGGACATCTATGATTGAATAAAAAATTACGATATTCCAATATGGAAAACCTGGTTGGCGTTCTTCATTCCCTTGGACATTAATTCTTCCATTGCAGCTAGCCATATTTTCTGTCCTCTAAATTGAAGCTGTGCAGCCTGAAAGGGGTATGAATTCACAAGTCAATAGAAAGAATCCTTCTATAAGAAGAGCCCATTCATTAGAAAAGACATTTCCTCCATACTAGCAAAGACTAATAAAAAAAACTAATAGATGCGTTTATCTCATATTTTCAAGCTTTAATGCCTTCTTCCTGCCACAAGAAAAATGTACATTTGAAAAATGTAAACATTAAATATGTCTGTATATATACTTTCAAATTTATGAATTATTGTATTGCAGAAGTTGATCATATACGATGCAAACATGATTTGTATGACCAGGATAATAGTGTAATCCTACAACCATAGTTTTACCTCTCCCCACCCCAGCAGGCTGCGTGAGATAATATTTTGAATCATGCCACAAAATGAATGGTGTTTTTTGCAGCCACAAATTTCCAAAGAATAATTTAACTAAGTAGTTACTAATCGACATGATGTATGTCAATGACAATAATAGGAAGAAAAAAATCCTCTTGGGAAAAAAAAAAAGCGTTGTCATACTATCACTGACCTCGTTTTGACTGTCTCCGCTGAAAGACGCCCCATCACAGTACCTCACTTTGACTCTGTTCCAGTTAAAGAAATCTGTGCACAATAGATGATGTCCACAAAAATTATAACACATAACTCACGAATTTCAGTACACATATGGGTGGAAGGGTAAAAGGAAAAAACCAGGATTTTCTTGAGCTTTATTGCTCAATATTCCAGTGAAAGGTAGTTGCTTTTCCATGTATTTTGAGGAACCGCGTCGAGTAGTTTTTCTAAAGACACAACTTCTGATGGTATTACACCATCCTCCTCCCTGAAGAAAAGTTTTCAAACAGGTGTACATAACACTTAGCAATCAGCATGGCTACAAAAATAGTATAGTTTCATACAGTCTTAAAATTTATGATATTGTCAAACGATGAAACTATTGTTACTGAGACTGATCAAAATACTTAAACACTATTTTACATACCTCCAATTGAATGAGCCAACTATTTGTAGCAGATCCAGATCCGGGATGGAAGTGGTAACCAGGTAAAGTTCCATCCAAACATACTGACAGAACAAAAACATAAAGCTCGGTGATATCCATTTGAGGCACACTGGCATTATAACAAAATAGGTTCTACCACACCAACACCATGAATAGTGAAGACATGGATTAACCTAAACAAGCACAAACACTATGCTATCCGTCCTATTCTACATGTATTGTGTCAGTTTTAACAACTATATATCCAGACCCTCTTTGAATAAAGCATGTCTATAACAAAAGACAAACTGTTTTCATATAAGCTGTAAGTTGGTTGTTTCCATAAGCTATCCTTTATGAAAATAAGGAAACAAAGTCTCAATATGTTACACTAACATGATAGTAAGAGAGAAACCTGCTCCTTTAGAATCAGCTCCATGAATAAGAGTGAGTGGGATCATAAGAGGTTGAGGCAGCAGGGGAGAGGATGAACGTATAGCTGCGAATGGAACTGAAACGACATCGTTTTCCTCGTGAGATCTAACTGAGGAGATGACAAAGAAAAACGTTACTACTGTTATTATTATCAGAATATTCATTCTTCTCATTTCTCGGAACTGAACTGAAGCTTCTTCACTCACACTCTCCAATGTATGTGTGGTACTGGAACTGGAATGGATCTTTGTCTCTCTCCGATCTTTATTTTCTCGTGTCAAGTTTTTTACTCGAAAAGACAATAATACCGCACGTGTCGCATAAAACATTCACGGACTTCTAAAACTTGTCGGTCTATATATTTGCTTGCTTCGTTTTTTCCTTTTCTTTCTTCAGGACATCAACGCTTGACTCTCGTTCATAAACAAATATATGTACATTTTTCAAGTTTAAACATTTTTTTAAGGGAATTTTTTTGTTGTAGTATGTAATTCAGTACTTCTATTATATTTCGGCGATTACCCTTGAAATTGTATGTTTTGTCAATTATCCACGTTAATCAATTTACCCCTCCGTCAAATTCTTCTGTTCGTCAACATGATGTTTTGCAAATACCCCCAAAAGTTTTGCACTTATGTGCAAAATGCCCCCGAACTTGAAAATTTATATTTTTTTTCTTTATGAATAAATTTTATTCAATTTTAGTGTCTTTATACTTTTAAAGAGACTATTTAGTTCGAGGGAAAAAAAACACACATTTTTGTAAAAAATTGTTTCAAGACAAAGACTTAAATTGAAATGTATGCGGGGACCAAATTTTAAAAAATTATTTTATAAGGATTAAAAATATATCTAACCCTAATATAAAACAAAGAATGATTGTAAAGAAGAGATTATTGAAATATCTGCGTAGTTGATAATCTGCCACTTTGTAGCTTGAGATAACATGTACAAGGATATATAAGTGTCTCTCATGCAAAGAAAAATATGTAAATCAATTTGCATTCATGATTTATTTTACACTTACATGATAATAAAAGTAAACTTGAAGCGAGAACTTACAACTAGCATTGACTAAACTTTGACTATTTTTTATTGATTTATGGGTATCCAATTTCTGGGTATGCATATAAATCCATGGATGGATTATAGTAGTATTGATATTTCTTCATCTCCTCTTCCACATTTGTCAAGGATAAGAAAAAAAATATATAAATTTTGAAGTTTTGGGGCATTTTGCACATAAGTGCAAAACTTCAGGGGGGCTATTTGCAAAATGTCATGTTGGCTAACAGAAGAATTTGACGGATGGGGTAAATTGATTAACGTTGTGCAATTTCAGGGGGGGTAATTGAAGTTTTATTAATTTCAAGGGGTAATTGACGAAACTTACAATTTTAGAAGGGTAATTGCTTATTTACTCATTATATTTCCATTAGTCAATGTTAGTCAAATTGTAATGAATGGAACTAGTTAAAAAATAAATAAACATATTAGTTTAGGGATCTCATTACAATTTTAGTTTAGGTATCTCATTAAGATGATTCAATTTGTTGGAGACATATGGAAGAGGTGAAGCGACAAACTTTGTATTGATGTTGAAATTCTTTCACGAGTGACGGTATAGTTGGCACACAAATCATGGTTGATTGGAGGCAAGTGCGCAACTGAAGAGATTAACTCAAAACATTGAAAGATGACTCAACTTTAGATTTAGACTTTAGATCGATGACAAATGCCAAAAGCATGGACTTTGAAGTGTAACATCAATGCAACAATCTTTCAAGAGCAAGGGCAGTATGGTATATGGATGTGTCTTAGGGACGACAAAGGAGACTTCGTAGCAGCAAAACCTTCTTGGCTTAAAGGGTTACCACAACCTCAGTAAGCAAAGGCATTGGGGCTTAAAGAACACGATTAGTTGGCTTGGTAACATGAGTTAAATTCGGGTGCTTATTGAATTTGATTGCAAGCAATTGGTTGACGGCATCTGCAATAAATTAAACGCCAACTCCAATTTTATCTCCCTCCAAAAGTACTAGTGGAGCTCGAATCCAAAACCTTCAGGTTCAAAATATGTATTTTTACCATTATACTAGATTTTTGGATTGAGTTTCTAATGCTACCTTTGAAGTGATTTTAGTTTATTTATGAAAAACTTGATTTGTTGATGGTTTATGGCATTATTTTTCCAACTCCTCGATTCAATGTCACAACAAAATGTATGTATGTATGTTTGCTATGATTCTATGGTATATATAGAAGAGTTGAAACGACAAACTTTGTAATGATGTTGAAACTCCTCCACGAGTGACTGTAAAGTTTGTGCGTGAATCATGGCATCATGGCTTGATTGGAATCAAGTGTGCATCTGAAGAGATCAACACGAAGCTTGGTGAGATGACTCAACTTTAGGTTTGAACTGTGTCATAACTGATATGATTCAGTTGCGAAGGCCTAAAGTCGGACCTTTGAAGTGTAATATTGATAAGACAATCTTTCAGGAGCAAGGGCAGTATGGTATAAGGATTTGTATCAATGGCGACAAAGGGGACTTGGCAGCACCAAAGACTTATTGGTTTAAAGGGTTACCACAATCTCGGGAAGTAGAGGCATGCGGCTTAAAGGAAACAATTAGTTGGCTTGGTAGCATGAGTTAACCCCGAGTGTTTATTGAACTTGATTGCAAACAAGTAGTTGACGACAGCTCCAGAAAGTCCATCACCAACTCCAATTTTAGTGTCATTTTAAATATTTTCAAAGCTTTGCTTAGTTCTACGCAAAACTTTATGATAGATTTTATTAGAAGACAAACAAATAATGTTCCTCATCAGTTAACCAGAGTGACATTGTTGTACACGCTTGTTCCTAAATTCATAATCATTTGTCATCTTCTATGACGACTGAAGTAATGAATGATATGAGTTTAAAAGCACGTTTGAAATTGATTTTTTTAGACGGTCATAAAATATTTTAATCCAACACTTTATAAACCTTTTAATCAATGGTTTAATTATCGGACCGTAGTTCGAACCATTGAGACCTACGGATCATGATTTAATAGTTAAATTGTGGTTGAATTGAATTATTAATAAACAAAATAAGAAATATTTAAATATTTATTTAAGAGAATAAAAAAAATACATAAACAAAAAAATGTTCACAAATCCTTAAAAAAAAAAAAGTTTGTCACAAAAATAAAAACAAGGAAAATACATGTTATCCTTATTTATTAATTTTGTTAGGTCTGCAGCAATTTAACCTAATATTTTTCCGCTCATTTGGTGTATTAGGTTAGCACTAATTTAACCTAAGAAATTCAATCTAAAAAAAATGCATTGCACTAATTTCATTTCTATCCTCTTTCCTTTTCTTTTTTTTTTCTATCCTCTTGCCTTTTTTTTGGACAATATTTTGTAGGTTAAGATTTTTTTTGGGGGATGTGTTAGTTTAAGATTTTTTACAGGTTCCTTGGGAATTGTTTAAACATCACTTCTACATTAGAAATTACTATTTCCGATTTAAAATGATCGTCGTTTAAATTTTTTACATACGTATTAAAAAATGTTTTAATTAAACAAAGTGAGATGTTATTTTACCAAATTATCATAATCAACTATTGGTTTGTTTTTCATTAAAGAAAAAATAATACTTTGAAAGTAGTATATATAATTGGGCAAATACCTCCCCGGGTCATTTAAGTTTCATGTTTGTTTCATATATGTCCTTTAAGTTTCTAAGGTTTCAGATAAGTCTTTTAAGTTTCGAGTTTGTATCGGATAGGTCCTTTAAGTTTCTAAGGTTTCATATAGGTCCTTTAAGTTTCGAGTTTGTTTCAGATAGGTCCTTTCTATCAACCTCCGTTACGCCAAAGTCGATCTGTCCGTTAAGCCAAAGTTGATTTAGTTGGGGGAAAAATTGATGCCAAGTGTGAGAGAGAACCACCTCACCCACTTAATTGAATGACACAATTGAAAAGAAAAATTTATTATTGAATTGAAAACTGCAAGTGACATTCATTTTAAAACAAATATTTTTGGCTAAAACCACACTAATTTTGAAACGGAGGGAGAATGTAGTTATAAATTTTATATGTGTTTTGACTTGTATTTTCCAAGGTAATCAAAATCGGACCAAACATTTATATGTCAAAATTGATATTTCTTTTATGGGGTTTGCTACAATAGACCCACTCATTTTCATGAAAGTCTATTTTAGCAACCAACACCTTTTCACTTGGACATAAATGCCCACGTTTTTGTTTTTTGAGGAAATTAAAACTGAAGGGGAAAACGGTAATTTTCAATTAACTCTTCTCTTTCTTCCTTCTCTTCTCTGTTACGTTTTGCTCAAAGATTACCTTCCTTCCATGTTGTGCTTGCTTCCATTAACTTAAAATCAAATGCAACAATTCTTTTACTGAAGAAAAGGTATACCCCCCGCTACCGTGTCTTAATTTTTGCTTTTTCTTTTTCTTTGTTTAACTTATGCTTTGTTTAA
>Ga0315913_1009825_pt1 | contig 11145 bp, 5 predicted proteins | sample MpolsnodulesMG_FD_207736 | JGI IMG/M metagenome (GOLD analysis project Ga0315913, IMG submission 207736) | Medicago polymorpha root nodule microbial communities from Los Angeles, California, United States - small nodules | ecosystem: Host-associated > Plants > Roots > Nodule | place: USA... | reverse complement strand
CTCGTGAACCAAACTATTTGAATTATATAGCACAAATTCAATTCAGTTATTTAACAAACTTAATATTTAATAAGGTTACTCATTTAATCCATAAATCAAGTGCTTCAAGTTAATTATCAAGTCAAATTCCAAACAATGTTTAAGTTGACTCGGTTCAATATGGTTTAATTTCAAATGGCCGAGTGGTGGTGGGAAGAAGGGAGAGTAAGGACAGCTGACCGACCTCTCCGTGGGACATGAGAGAAGACAAATTGCATGATGCTATTGCAACACAAACACTCTTTCACAATTTCTCTCCCTCCTTTTTTATTCTTCTTTTTTGCGGCTTCTTTTTCTGTCACTCTCCTGTTAATAAAAGTTATATTTCCTTCTTGATTTTTGGGGAAAATCACATAAAATACTTACGCAACTTGAGATTTTATGACTTTAATGTATTTTAGATGAGTGTGATAGATAAATAATCAAAATAAATTATTTTAATCAGAGATAATTGATTATGAGAGAAATAAAGACAAAATCACTAAACACAAAATCACCTAATTAAAACCCGAAAATACCAACTCTCAATGGCTCAATCCTTTTCTTTGTAGATTTACTTGATAACCTTCGAAATAATTTATGTCTAGTATATAGGTAGCACCTAATACCAATAATACCAATTGAAGGTAGCACCTAATACCAATAATACCAATTGAAACGGTCCATAAAAATCCTTTTGATTTTAAAGTCTAAGCATAAAAATGAAGAAATAAAAACCAACGTTCCGGTCTCTGATTTTAAGCCACCAATTATGGAGTCAATTGATCATCAATCATAAACAATCCTTTTGAATATATATATATATATACTCCACTAAAAAAAAAAAAACAAGCATTAGCGCTTCAACACCTTATTTGTAAACCCCAAGACCCAAGTAGTTTGAGTAGTAAATTGAATCTTATAGAAAAAAAAAGAGACATTTATAAAACCGTATATATGATTATGTGCGTAAGAAGTGTGACATAAGCCTCGCATTTGATAGTAAAATGGGTGTTGAATAATATACAAATGAGAAAACTTATAAATTTAATGTCTTAAGTTTTTGGTTAAAAAAATGATGTTCAATTGACTTATGTGGTTGTTCAAAGTACAATATGAACGACCTTTCAAACTTTCATCGTAAATCAATAATAGTATCATAGTCGCGATCGTTTTCTTGTGTTGAAAGTCTTTATGACAATAGCAGTCAAACAACGTGTAGGTTAAAGTCCTTCATCTAAACTTGAATATACAATCTGTAACATTTTATCTTTTAACTAAAAACAATTGAATCACCTAATTCCACGTCATTTTAAATTTATCTGAATAAGTTGCTTGAAAATCGACCTACCCATGTCCCTTTTCTTTTTTGAGGCCAACGTTTATTGGTGATGTATTTTTTAGGCTAACCTACCCATGTCATGATAAAAGCTTTCAAAGTCACGAAGGATTAATATTACCCCGTGAAAATCTACAATTACTTCTTAACAACCGTTGATGTTCATAGTATTAGTGTGATGTCTGGTGAAATATGTTCTCATAGTTTACTTCGTCAAAATAAATAAAAAAATGTTTTCATAATTAGCAACAAATTCGTCAAAATAAATAAAAAATGTTTTCATAATTACCAACAAATTGATATTTTCTTTGGTGAGATTTGAATTCACAAACGTTACTATGATTTTTTTAAACATAAAAATTAAATATGATGACATTACCCAGCATAAACTAATATTAAATAAAATCCACCACTCCCTTTTCAACCAAAAGAAAAGTAAATTATAGATAGGAACATAAAATTATTGTTTTAAAACGTAGTTATAAAAGAATTATTTATTCTTCTTTCTTATATCATCAATTTCAAAACGTAGTTACAAAATAATTCTTTAAATTATTTTGATTCTTTTGCATTAAAACAAGAGTTTTTTTAGCAAAAATAAATAAATAATATATTAACATCATTATTTCTCATTGAATAACACTGTAACATTATTTTACATTTCCCATCCTTATATGATTAGTAAACTTTTTTAGGAGTATCTGATTAAGAAATGAGAATCTTAACCTTTTTCCTCCCAATACCTTATTGTAACTTTAAAAAAATGAGAATAATTAAAAAAAAAATTTCTTTTTTGGGCGAAAGCAATTTATTTATATTTGAATTTGAATGAATAAAATAAAAGTTGCTGATTTGTAAACGGATGCAAATTGTTAAAGCCATAATAGTCTTGATTGGTTTTTAAGAAAAAGTTAAAATAGTCAATTTTGTTACAGCTAAATTATGTCGGGTTTGAATGTTTCTTCTTATCACTGATGTGTGTTACCCATCGGATTATAGTTTGCTACGTTAGATTTTTGGCTAATTGAAACAGTCATGCGTGAAATCCAATCCAAGAAGGAAAAAATTAGATTAGAAAAGAAAGCGTGATTAATCAATCAATGTAGCTCACACAAAAGTGCAATTAGATCGGGGATGATTTGATTTGTTCATCAATTTCTATTACAAGAATTCATGCAGCTGTTAATTATAGGCTTGAACACTCAACCTAGTATAAATTTGTTTTTTTTTAAAATAAAAAAGCTAACTAAATTAGAAGAAAGGACGTTTTTATCAAATTTCTTATTTTACCAAACATGTATTAAGAATGTTATTAAAGTTAGTCAAAACTTTCCGCTTGCCTTAACTATTATTTGATTAAAAAATTACACAATTTGAAAATAGAACACCATCAAATTAAGAAAATAAATTTTGTTCATTTTTACCTTTAAAACCCAAGTTGTGTTATTTAAACATCCATTTTCATGATAACTTTTGAAACAACCAAAATTTTACAAAGAAAATGAGATATTAACACAAAAATCAAAGCAATAGAGAGAAAGTTATCACAAAAGTTATCAAAAAATGGTTGTTCATATATCATTTCTCTTAAAACCGGTGGAAGATATTGTGATAGAAATTATTTTTTTCTAAAATAAAAAAAAAACCTTAATGCAAACGATATAAACCAAAAACAATCGATAGTAACTTTGGTGAATGGTTGATGTAAAATAAAATTAAAAAAACTTTGGAAAGAGAAAAAAACTTATCTAGGTGGCATGTCAATGACAATTTTTTACAAAAAGCAGTAAAATAGTAGTATATTAGATTTGGATGAATAGAGAAATATTATTTTCCACGTGGGAATGCATCTTTTTTTCTGATAAGTTCAGGAACCTCTCAATTATCCAAGAGGTAATAAAAAAATGAAATACGGTTATCGAGTGATTATCACTTATTTTAATATAGATTAGTATTATGTGTGTGCCTAAAAACAATGAATAATAGAAAAATTGAAAGCAAAACAAGGAAAGAAAAAAGATTGGGAAGAAAGAAAAGCTGGCACAAGACGCATGGGGCATAATGCATTATATATATATATACAAACAATTCCAGCAAGCGGCAGAAACCTGCACAACCCAACAGCAACAGCAATACATCACCCATTTACCAACGCCTCCGAAGTCACACACTAATCCACCGTTCATTAACCAGAGATTGACTTAACACAACAAAATTATTATTTATGTTATGGAAAATAAGTGATTAAAAATAATAAATATAGTATTTAATTAATTTTATTGTGATGGGATATTATTGACGTAAATAAAATGTAATAAAAGGAAAGGTATAATTTGAGAAAAAGAAGAAAAGAAAAGGTAGATTAGATGGGTGATCCACGCGAAGAAGAGAAATAATAAGGTGTCTTTCTCTTTGGACTCATTCGTATCTATCTATCTATCTATTTCCAAAACAACGTAAAGTAGGTGAAAACAATGAACTATAAGAAACAAACATAGATAGACAGTACTACAATACTAGTGGTGGTGCCACCATTGCGTTGGTTTTGTGAATTCAATTCAATTCAATTCCCTATTTTCTTTTTCTTATTTTTATTTTCTTGGTCTTCTCTCATAATATTGAAGAGTCCGTCTTAATTTACTTATATCTCTCTCTCTCTCTTATTATCATGCGTTTGTGATTGATTACTAGTACACCTCCTTTAATTCCTTCATCTATTCCCCACCTTGTTTCTTTACCCATTACAATTATTTATTATATTCAATGGCTGTTCAAGCTCAATACCCTTCCAATGTACTCTTTCTCAACAACAAAAACGCCCAAGAACAAGAACAAGGACATGATCAATATTCATTGCAACCACAACCTGCTGCTGATCAATCCAATATAATGTTATTCAACACTACAGGTATGTTATTCAATATAACCTCTCTTTTTTAATTTAAACAAATCAAACAAACCAAATTCCTAAAAAAAAATATCATTTGAATAGGTACTAATTCTCGAAAGAGAGGAAGAGGAAGAGAAACAGGAGGAGCTATGATGAATCAATTCTCTTTACAATCTCACACTCCTCATCTTATTGACCTCACTCAACTCCAACAACAGAATCAAAACATTGTTTCTACAGGTTTAGGTTTATCCTTTGGTGATCAAAGACTACAATTGCTACAACAACAACAACAACATGGCTGTCATTCCTCTCATTTCTTATCTCTATTGTCAAATGGTTTAGCTTCACAAATCAAACAACAAAAAGATGAAATAGACCAATTCCTTCAAGCCCAGGTACAATTTCTGTGTTACAGTAGAATTGCTCTCTGAAATGAATATCAAATTAATAAATTTTATTTTTTTTAGGGAGAAGAGTTACAACGGACAATAGAAGAAAAGAGACAGAGAAACTATCGGGCTATAATAAAGACAGCAGAGGAAACGGTGGCGCGTCGATTAAGAGAAAAGGAAATAGATTTACAAAAAGCCACGCGCAGGAACGCCGAGTTAGAAGCACGCGCGGCGCATCTTAGAACCGAGGCCCAACTTTGGCAAGCTAAAGCGAAAGAACAAGAAGCAACAGCTATTTCTCTTCAAACACAGCTGCATCATGCTATGATGAACGGTGGCGCAGAAAACAGAGGTGAAAATGAATGTGGTCTATCATGCGCCTTAGGTGTTGAGGGTCACGCTGAGGATGCGGAGTCGGGTTATATTGACCCGGAGAGAGTTGTTGGATCGGGTCCTAAATGTAGAGGGTGTGGAAAACGGGTTGCTTCGGTTGTTGTGTTGCCGTGTCGACATTTATGTGTTTGTACTGAATGTGACACACGTTTCGGTGTTTGCCCCGTTTGTTTCACTGTTAAAAATTCAACCGTTGAGGTTTATTTATCTTAGGTTGATTTTCACAATCACATGATGCATGCATGTGTTTGTTCATCAGAATTCTCACAGCCAAAAATTAAATAAAAAAGGGATAGTTAGTGTTAAAAAACAATGACCTAGGGGTGGATGTACATGTCATGGCCACATGGATAGTGGCATTTTTTTGTTGTTGGGTTCTTCACTCTTTTGGAATTTTTATATTTAATATTATTATTATTCTTTTATTTTATTAATTCTTGACCTTGATGCCTTTTCTAAATTCATAATGTTATTGTATAGTTGTCTCTATGTAGATGTAAGAATCTTGCATAATTTTGAAAAGCTTCTTGCAAGTAGGAAGAATGCTTGTTGCACAAGGCTTTGTTTGTTTGTTGGTAATTTTTTGTAGATGAATTTGGGAAGTGGTTTAGGATATGTGAAACATTGCTTCAATAAGATTTTGTACTGGAATCTTCTTTGTTAATAGGGTGGTCCAGACGGTGGAAATTGGAATGCGTCTGAGTCAGGTAAGTGGCAAAAGAATACATATCTTTTGAAATTTGAGATATGCTATTATCTTCATTATAAAGATTAAAATGGTAAAGTCACATATGGTGAGACAATTTAGTTATGGGCACAATTTGTGTGATATTTTTTACTGTAGAGACTTAAAATAAAGAAGAAAGTTAGTTGGTGTGTATGGAAATATGTTGCCGTGACGAATCTTAATGTTGGTATTTGGGGACCAGGTCACCGTCCCATTACAACTAGGGAACATTGAGTTATGCTGATTTGAAATTTGATTTTGATTTTGATTTCATTATCGTAAGTGGGGGGAAGGGTATTTTTTTCTTGGGTGAATGATTTTTGATAGGGCGTGATTTTCTTGGTATAAATAAAGTATAATAAACATATGTTAAATTGATCTGAAAAAGTTGTATATTTAATGGCCTCACTGTTTGCATGGTTTTATTTGAAATGAAGATGAGAGATTTATTGTTGCTTATTGTACCATTACTATTAGTATTGGTGGTTTCAAATTTTGTAATTAGCTAGTTGGGGGTTAAGTTGTTTTCCCCCTTGTATGTATACTCTATTACTGATGAATTGAATAAAATTACAAACTCATTTTATTGTTCACTCATAAGTTGTTCTCAACTCACAAATGTCAATGAATGAAAACAATTATGACATTTGGAGTGGACACATGAAATGTGCCCTAGTTTCTGAAAATTGAATCAAATTCATCAATGGCAAGATCTAACAACTAGCTGAAGATGATCCCTTCTTTGAAGTGTGGGAAGGAAAGATACAATGGAATTATGATTTATTGGATTGCAGGAATGGTTGCCCCTAAAATTGGTCAAACTCGATGGAATCAACATAACTTGAAATATGACATGACGTAACAAGATTCGAATTTGGGGGTTTTGGGGATGTTTTAGGTCAAAAAACAAAGCTGCAGAAATGTGGGAAGGAGACTGAATCCCCCTTTTATATTAGAATGGTTCAGATTCTAAAATTAGAAGCAAATAGAAGCGTGTTTTTATGGTTCAATTTATAGGGCGTATTCACTGGGCACGCAAGAAGGATGAAAGCAAAAAGAATTTGAAAATTGTTGTATACACATGTTATAAAGCTAAAAAACACCAGTAAAAGACGAAAATGCCCCGCGGTAATTAACTACCAAAATAAGGAACCGGCTGCAATTAACTACCGAAGTTACTTCGGCAGTTAACTGCCGATGAAAAAAGGAAAAAAAAAACCTCCATAAATGCCGAGGAGCTCAAAACTAAAAAAATTATAAGGCTTGTCTACTTTCAGTGATACTAGTTACCATCAACCAATTATTTAATAGCACCCTCTTAGATAAATCTAGTACATTATCTACTTGGCTACGGTACTCCTACAAATTTGCGATTGTAAATGTTGGGAGTTAATGGTACATAGCATAAGTAGATTCATTATAGCAATCTGGCTGACTAATTATGTTGTATTAAATTCGGCTACCCATCACAGAATCAAGATTAACAACCCAAAGATCCCATGGAAGATTCATTAGGAACTTGTATTCCTCCTCCACCATGTACTACCCAATTTTTGTAGTTTTGAGCTCCTTGGCACTTAAGTGCCGATGCAGGTTTTTTTTTTTTTTTCCTTTTTTCATCGGCGGTTAATGTCGAAGTAACTTCGGTAGTTAACTGCAGCCGGTTCCTTATTTCGGTAGTTAACTGCTGCGGGGACATTTTCATCTTTTACTAGTGTTTTTCAGCCTTATAACATATGTTTACAACAATTTTCAAAGAATTTCACTAAAGTTTAACTTGGATATGAAGAATGTTAACTCCATCATAAAAGCCCAAAGAATATCATAAAGGCCGTTGTGGTTTGGACTTGGAGAACACGTACAAAAAACATTGGTCATATAGATCGATTATTGCTCTTCTCCCATCTGTTTTTGCTCGTTCCCGTCAAATAGCAGAACGTGGGCTAAATCACGCATATGTATTTTCAACGCGAATTAACTTACATAGGTGTATTTTTCAGCGTGAGTTAACTCACGTAAGACGGTAATAAGCAAAATCAGATGAGAGAAGAACAATTCTCATAAACCTCTCTTGTTCTCCCATCAATCTCTTTCTTTTAAAATGGAAAATCTGTCGAAATATTTTAAAGGGGGAAAAGATATATGCAGCGACAAATAGATAGTCAAATCATCATGAAGACGTGTTTCAAGTAAGTGGCAATATACTTATATACTATTGCACATAGCATGTTTTCCGGCCATAATACTTTTTAATTGGCAGCGGCGAAGCTAGCAATATTTTAATAAGAGGACCATATATAATTTTTTTAATTTAAAACTAATAATAAATTTAACAAATAAAAAAATTACAATAACGATTACTAATACACAATGAACTTCATAAAATACACTTAACGAAATAAGAATGAATTATACAAAAAAAACAACATATTGTAAAAAAAACAATAATACAGAGGATTGTATCAAAAAATAATACTATTTTTTGTGCGTTAATCCTTTAGTTTATAGGAGACAGTATCAAGTAATCTGACGTGAAATTAACCTATATAAGATCGAACTTGGAATAAATAAATATAAAAAGATGAAATGACATTAAATAGGTAGATGATTGAATGTACCCAACTAAATTCCATGTATCGAAATGTTAGAAATAAATTTTGTAAACTTTAACCTAATGTTTTTTTAGTACATATGATCATCTACAATTAATCCAAATGGAAGCAAATGAATTCTTTGATAAAACTCTCCTGTGATTTTTTAAAACCTATAAATAACTCAATCTTGTTAGATTTAACTCAAATTATAAAATGCTTTCCATCATTATTGCTTAGAGTACTATTCTTCTGAAAACCAACCTCTGATCTAAAACCGAATTATAGCTGCCCCATAATTCAGAATTATTGACCTTCGAAATGCAACAGCTGAATAATTTGGTTCACATGTTCACCTTGATTCGTAGACAATTCTATAACAGAGGCGGTTGAAGTGATTTCCAAGAAAATTTTGTCCATCATCCTCATGTCATGCTCTTTGACATAAATGAGCGCTACAATATTTTTTTTTTACAAGAGTATAGTACTACATTAATATTTATTATTAAATTTGTGTTATTTAAAAAAAAAAATCTTATTTATGATAGTGTATATAAGTATATGTATTTTCTATGGTTATTATCATAAGAAAAAAACTACATTTTAAATTCATTGAATTATTAATGTATTTAGTCAATATTATAAACCACATACATCAATTATTCAATAAAAAATAATAATTTTTTTTTATAATAGTGATCAAAAGGTGTATATGTATGTGTGTCTCTTATTCTTAATTTTTGATCTTTTATAACTTCATATATTCTAAAAAGGTGACTTTTAGCGCAAACAAGTGTTACATATCTCATGTCCCTTCTAGCATGGGTGAGTTTTGCATGTCTCTCACCGCGGACTGAGCTTACGGTTAGACTTGATTGCACTTTATCCTTCCCTCAAATCTTCTCTAATATTTTGGATCAACCTTTGAGTCAATCGTTACGTGCAGCCACTATTGATTGGCGACCTATGATCAAAACAATGATTTTTCTTCTTTTTAGCCAATGAATAATTAGCTTGTTTCAATTAATAAAAAATCAATTGTTTTGAATGAGTTTGAGAGAGATTTACGCCTTGGTCGAAGTCAGAGTTGAGTTCATCGACGATTTCGGCTTCTTGTTAGTTATTGTCTTCTTCCTCTTCTTCGAGAGTTTCTTAACTCCAGAACAATTTGTTTTGTAGAATTTTGTTGTCGAGAAGCTTCGAGAGACGTTTTATTTTTGTCGCTTGGGATGCACGATCCAAGAGTGGAATAACTGATCTCTCATCTTCGCTTGAATTCTTCTCCTCCATTTTTTGAACTCGCACTCTGCTTATGTTTAGTGTTTATCTCATCTTCGCTTGAATTCTTCTCCTCCATTTTTTGAACTCGCACTCTGCTTATGTTTAGTGTTTATTATGTATGTGTTTGGTGTTGGTGAGGAAAAATTTAAGAGACGTTGTATTTGTCCCGCATACATAGTTTGGTTGGTGATCTAAGGAACAATGGAGTAATAAGGAAGAGGTCTTGGATTTAATCTAGAAAACTAACATTAACACTAATTTTACTAACATTTGCCTATTAGACAAAACATTGTATTTGACATCAAAGTACTATGTATGTATTTGGTGAATCTATGCAGTCCAAGGTCTGCAGAACGAAATCTAATAGTTCATCTGTTTCAACTTCTAACATTTTTTCCTTTAAAAACATTATATTTTTCTTACAAAGAATAAACTCAATCAATTACATTGGACTATTTATGTGGATTTACTCTTTCGGTTTGTTTTAGAGATCCTCCATTTATCTTTTTTTACAAGACTAGCTATATATACTAGCAATTTTCTTTTACCTTAAGATTTTAAAGTATTATTCAGAATACAAATATTTAAGATTTTAAGAGGATTTTAATTCACATACAAATATTTAAGATTTTAAGAGGATTTTAAATATGTTTAAAAAAAGGTAAATTTCATATTTGAATCGCTGTACACTTTAAGCATAATACAAATTTAAATGCTTTAACGGACTAAATTTGTGGGGATTTTGAAATTTTTTGCACGAAACATAAGTGTGATAAACTAGCTTATTTACAACATTAAAAAATTTGGGAGATCAAATCACATTTACTTGCTATAATAAAGACCAAAAAATGCAATTAAACGTTTAAAGATTGGAAATCAAATAAAAACCATTTTTGTCTTATATGTCGTGTGAAAGGAAAAGGAAATTAGAATCAAGGAGGAAAATATATATAAAATAATTAAGTAGGAAAATAATGACCAAACAAAAATGGGAATTGGACAAGTCTTGGTTTCATCATCTGATCTGATGTGAAGTATTTCCTCTCTAAATTTAATCAAGACGTGTGGAACCTCAAGTTGAATACAAATACAAACAGATAATACTTTCTTTAAGAAACAAACAGATAATACTTCTTTAGCCAAATTCAAGACTACGACATGTGAGACAAACGTTTTAATCTGCTCCAAGGTTTTATAACTCGAGAGTTTACCTCAACTCGTTTTATCTAGGTAAACTCGACTCGAGAACTCGTACGAGTTTACCTAAAATTAAAATTATGTAGAATTTATAATATGCATGACATATATAAGCTAATATAATATTGTAAATATTTCAATAATGCAAAATATGACTTAATTACAAAGGCAAGTTATATCAAACTACCATAATAAAACGTTATATTCAACTTAGCATCAAAATACAAAAATTAACGCACAAAATCATAAGTTTCATAAGTCTCTAAGTTTAAGTCATCCATAAAACCATCCAAAAAAGAAAGTTTCACAAGTTC
>Ga0315913_1009824_pt1 | contig 11145 bp, 7 predicted proteins | sample MpolsnodulesMG_FD_207736 | JGI IMG/M metagenome (GOLD analysis project Ga0315913, IMG submission 207736) | Medicago polymorpha root nodule microbial communities from Los Angeles, California, United States - small nodules | ecosystem: Host-associated > Plants > Roots > Nodule | place: USA... | reverse complement strand
CATTCAACAACTTTTGGTCAAAGCTCATTCCATTCAATTTTATGCATTTTAAAAAAGTACTTTTTTTAGAAGGTACTTTATTGATATTGTGTTTGGCCTAACTTCTCCTTAAAAATGTAGAGAAGCTGGAAGAAAAAAAAGTCGGGCCAAATGATACCTAAGTTTGGATCCAAGATTGGGTTTAGTTTGATTTTTGAGAGTTAGTTTGATTTGGTTCAATCAAATTGACATTTTTACAAATTTAATAAACTTATTTAAAAATGCCTAAAATAATTTTAACGTTTATACTATTCTTTGGTTGCGGGACTCGAACCAAATTTTTTAAAGTTGAAGAGAAAAACTCTCAATCAAGTGACTTCTCGAAGTTTAATAGATTTTTATACTATTAAAACAAGTAAATAAGCTTGTATAAAAACAAAGCTTGAACAATAATATCAAATGATTAAAAATTACATGAACACAACATATTTTTTAAAATAATAATACTAATATGGTTAGGCATGACAATGGGGTGAGGTGAGGACGAGTTTTACCTTCCCCATCCTCATCCCCGATTCCAATATACTTACCTGTTACCCTACCCATATCCAACGGGGATAAGAAATGGAATCTCATCCCCGTCCCCAACGGGTTCGGATATCCTATCCCCATCCCCGTACCCGTAGTGAATCATTTTTTAATAAAAAAAGTTCTTTTTTCCAACCCCAATGACAATATTGTAAAGCATTATGTTCCCTTTGTGAGTAGCGTTGACTGCTTGAGAGAGAACCCAGAAAAGTGTCGTCTAATAATGACATATGTCGTTTGGACTAGAGCGAAATGATCTAAGGTTGTGTTTGTATTTATATAAAAAGGGGTAAAAAAAAGTAATTTTTTATATTTGGGACGGGTATGGATATGAGTTCGAGGTGGGTACATATAACCCCGTTACCCATCCCATACCCGTGTTTTGAAATCGAAAAAAACCCAAACTCAATCAAAATGGAGAAAAGCCGTCAAATCAGGGTGGGTATGACCACAGGTGCGGGTATTGTTGCCATGCCTAAATATGGTATCAAATAGAAGAAATAATAATAATATATAATAGGTTGTTCTGATTGTGGCCGATTGATTTGGAGGTGCAAATATGTCCCTTAATTACTAAAATACAAATGCCGACTATATCTTAGAAAAATATGTATTTATTATTTCAACACGTGTTTACCCATTTTTAACCTTTAAAAAAAAACTTTGTATTTTTAAGACAATTTTATTTTATGAATTCTTTAAATTAAATATTTAGAGTATTTGGTAGCATTTGTAAAAAAAAAAAAAAAGTATTTGGTAGCACAACTCTCATTAAAAAGGTGTCTTTTTTATCATTTAATTTATCAAAGTTATTGCGAATTGATCATTTTTATCATATTATTGATAAACTATGTAGAGATGGTAAAGAAGGTGGTCTGTTACATTTAGGTCTGACCCACTTTTAACATTTTAAAACGCGAAGGCGACAAGCAAATCTAGGTAGCCAAATTTTTAATCTCGTCATTTTCCGCTACTTAGCGAGCAGAGCTGTCAAACAATATTTTAATTTTAATTTTTTTCATTTCCATTAATCATAAAAGATTATATTTTGTCGTCATTATTACTTGAAAAATAGGTGTATGTTGATAAAGAAATAATTAATATTGTTGAAAATACCAAATAAGTTTTATAAGAGGTACAAACAAGGTTCTTAAAAAGGTTTTATAATTAGAGACAAATATTTAACCAAAAAAAATATAAAATTAGAGACATACAGTATTGATTATATTAGTACATTGAAAACTGAAGTATTTGTCATTTTTTTTAAATTTAACTTTTTAATTCTTAATTTTAAATTGTAGACATTCTTTAAATCTTTAAAGATTTCAAAAAAAAAAAAGTTATTTCACAAAAAAGTTAATTATTACAATTTCCAATGCATTGATTATACAATTTTCAAAAAAAAATTACTACTTAAAGGCCGTGAAGAGTGTCTATGGCACTCGTTTACATTTCACTTCTTTAAATAATGAAGTCAATACTTTATTAGTATTTCTTTTTTGGGTTCAATAGGTTTATGGTCCTTATAAATATGTCGACTTTTGGTTTTATTCTCTCTAAAAAATTTCTTTAGCTTTTTGTCTTTCATCTACACCGTTGGTCCCTCCTTGAGAGTAAACTCATATATATAATTCATATTTTTGAATAAAATTTTGCAGAAAAATTTATAATATTATAAGGATCTCTCCAAAAAAAATTATAAATTTTTACCAAAACATAAAATAAATATGAATTTTTACATTTTTTACGGTTAAAATTTCATATTTAATTTATATTTTGTTAAATAATTCTATTTTTTTAGAAAGATTTATATAGTATTCTACCTATTTATGCATAATTTCATTAAAAAAATACAAAAATTAACTTAAAAATAGGGACTAAAAGTAGTGATTGAAAATTGAGTCAATTAAGTTTTTAGTCCCTTTAAATATTCACAGTTTTGTTTTTAGTCCCTACAAAATAAAATCACATTTTTTAGTCCCTGTGACATTTTCCTTAAACATTTTAAAGACCAAAACTGTTGATAGAAATTTTTGACGGCGACTAAAAGTGCTGATGGAAAAATTTATTGGGGTACCAGGGTTTAAACCCCAATCATGACTCATGACGTCCGGCCTAATAATTTTGGCATTTTACCAGTTGAGCTAGGACTTATGGACTAATGAGAGAGCATGCATTCCTCTTTTATTCAACTGGGTTTAGTATCCTTTCCGTATGCTAAAGTAAAGAATCTGGAGGAATCAAATGTTTTGTGCTAAAGGTAGAAACACGATTAATTGTTCATTCACAGTTATTATACCTACAGACTACAGTAGTCACATATTATGGTCTTCTGGAGAGTGATAAATGGATAAATTATATCGTTTTCCTCTCTTGCCCGATCCCATCCTATTGCTCCCAACACATTATTGATGTAATCTATATTAATTTAGTTATTTAAACCAACTCATTCAAAAAGATTCACATTTGAACACTACAGAGAAATTTTATAAAAGAATTGAACGGTTACAATACCATTTCAAAGTTCTTGAAAGCATGCACATAATAAGTCCGTAAGTAATTCAGCCTGAAACTTAAACTTCTAATAGTTTTCTCTATCTTTCTATTTACATTTCTTTCCATCTTGTTTTCTACCATAACAATAATCTCCCTTCATTGAGCTCAAAATAGACCTCTCTGTTGATGAATGAATACTCTGCCAATACGGTCTCTATATTAACAGTCACTGCTTGCGGTTTGTTGCAATGAAAACGCCGAGTGATCTCTTTCATCAACAACTTTATCAACAATATGTTGACAACAAAGTTTGCATCAGAGACTATATAAATGAACCATGTGCATCTATTTTTAATGGTCTATCTTGGGTTAAAACAGAAACTACGATGAGATATTTTGTCCACAAAGTCCCTCTTTTCAAATATATTTCGTTGAATGTTGTATGTTATATCTTAAACTCTTTATGTTATTATGCTCTAATAGTGGATTTGTTATATTCATCTAAGCTTGCTTGAGAAATTGCCTGTTCGATATATTTGAAAGTTTTCTGATATTTTACGACACCCATAAGCCAGAAATCAAAATCGTCTTCTGTAACTATGTTTATGTACTTTTGTGTTGGCTTCTCAACATTTTGACTTTGATTCACACACTTGATATTCTTCAGTGGAATGGCCACCTGTACATAACAAATATTGGATTAGGGAAATTGAGATATAAGAAGAGTTTTATTTATGTACTTATTTAGTTCAGGACATACCTTATATCGGATCCTACGCATTTGACCTTTCTGATTGAAGACTTTTATTGTTCTCTCACTGCAGAAGGCAACCTTTTCATTGGAGATGAAGAGGAGACCAGCTAGAGGACCGGATGTGGTGGAGAGATAACACTGCGAAACTTTTGATAGCCTCTCTCCTTCTCTCACACTAAAATACTGCGTAAACACTTTCTCCACTCCACCTACTTGAAGAATTTGAGCCCCTAAGCTCAACGTCCTCTTTATTGTTTTAGATATGTTTGCTCCGAGTCTCACTGAAATTTTTCAATTATATAAATAGAATTAGATATGCTCAAGTCAACTAGCAAGTGGAGTTTAGCTGATATAGATACCACATACCAAAGGAAAATGGTTTTCATAAATTGTACCATATTATTGGAAACCCATCTAAGTCTTACAGGGGTACTCACTACTCACCATGTTCTTGAACTCTTTGTGTGAGATTAACAGCTGTCCTGCTGCGCTTTTGCTGGTTGGAATTTGCACTAGCTGAAACGTTAAGCGCACTGTATTAGTAAAACCATCAATACTTAATGAAATTAGATTAGCTGTTCATGATTCTTTTAACAGGAAAACAAAGTTTTACCTTTGCTTTGGTGTTTGGTTGGATATTGAATTTGACAAGAGGCAGAATCTAGTAAGTATCTGTTAACCGAATTTTGAAACTGATGATATATGATTGGAGCTCCAACAACTAGCTCATGAAGAAGTGAGGACTGCATGTTGAATGATGATTACTAAGGTTTGTGTTTTGTTGAAAAGACTAGCACTAGGTGAAGATGAATGGTTTGAGCTATTAGAGGAAGCTATGTTTGCTGGGTTTGATCAGTCCCTTTGTATTCTAAGGAGGTAGTATTTAAAAGGATGAAAAGTAGGAACTGAATCTTGAGCCTTTTGTGGGATGACTCAACCATGATCTTGGTTGATGTAATAAAGACACTACCCACATGGCAAGTTGAAGTTCTTTTATTCAAGATAATATTTTGACATCATGGACTGTTTGGTTGCTTTCAGAAAAAGATGGTAAAGAAAGATATAAGTTAGCTTTTTCATAAGTTTTAAAATGAAATCCTTGAATAGGTTTGTTTTTAGAGGCTTAGAGAAAGGTTAATTTATATTTCTTCATGAACAAGATTCCACAGTGTATAATTGTATATGGCGTGTTGTCGGCCAACCCTTTGGAGAAATGAACCATTTTGGAAAGTAGGCATTATTATGAAATTAAACCAAAAAAAGGTAAATGATGAAATACTTTTTTCGGAGTGCATCAGCAGAGCTTTATGAGTCGGCATTTAAACTTTTGTGATGCTAGAATTCTCTAAATTCTCTTGGGGTAAGGTATGTACTATTGCAATCAATAGATTGCCCTACTTTCATATTTACTATCTCCAACATATATGACTGAAATGCTAGTGATTTTCATTACTTATTATTAATAAATTTATTTTGGTTATCTTAGTTAGTTACAATAATAATAAGCAAGACTATTCTAAAATGAGAAACTCGTCAATTCACTTTATATTGGTATAGAAGGTGTGTAAACACGTTTGTATTGTTTCTGGAAAATTTGAGCAGAAATTGAATTGTTTAGAGGGCATAAGTTGTCAGTTAAGCTGTTTTGAGAAAAATGCCTTAAATGACTAAGTTGTGAATTTAAACTGCTGTATAAGTGGATCATAGGGCTTACTATACGTGTTTTAACAGCTGTGTTAAAGGTTGGGTCGAATTTGATATGAAAAAAAGTCATAAGTTGCTAGTTAAACCCTTTGGATAATAGCTTAAGTTGGAATTTAAGTTGTGTCAGGTATTATCTTGTGATGAACAGTTTAGGAGGGATATGTTGAATTGGTATATGAGCAATGGAAAAAGAATAAGCTGTTATAATCATGGTAAAGGTGCTTAAATGGTAATTAATCTGTTTTGGAAGTGCTTAAATAGCCAAACGACGAATTTTGGGTGCAGGGACTGGAATGAAATTTTTTGTCTATGCTGGTTGATGAAGTAAGAGTATGTCACAAATGAGTTGAGTTGTTTCGGAAAGAACAAGACCTATAAGCCAAGACATAAGCTATTTTGGAAAATGGATTATGGAGTTTTGGAGCTAGCAAAAGCTGCAAATTGTGGATAAGCTGATTGCAATTTCGGGACTAATGCCAAGGTGAGTTCCTTTAGCTTAGAACCCACCTTTGGGGATCAGTTATGATTATGTTAGATTATTGAGATAGCATGAATAATTAGACCATTTTTATGATTACTTGGCGATTATGCAAGCATGACTATCATGCCATATGAATGGTACATTTGAAACAAAATAAATATGAGATAGTAGAATGATTATGTCTGAATTAGGTATCCTTATTTGTTTATTCTAAAATCTCATTTATGTTAATAAGTATGTTTATGCTAGTATAAATGTTGGAGGGAAATTCTATCAACACAATTGATGTATATAATTATAGTAATGATTTGAAAGAAAATTGAAATGAGTAGAAAAAATTGAAATGAGTAACATGCTCATAGAAAGAAAAAGAAAAAGAAAGTAAAATTGAGATAATCTCTGTTTGCTGACGAAGAGATAATGTAGCCTATGAGGTACGGCTCATAGTAACAAAATGAAATAGTTACCGTTCGCCACAACGAAGAGATAATATGATATATACGCACATAATGAAATGTATAACTAATGATATGAAATTTTAAGTCAAGAATTATTCGGTTAGTATTTGAAAAACTTATACTTATATTTTTCAATTATGGAACCAAGGAAAAATTCTAAGGACCCTCCAACATGAATACTAACATAGCATACACATATTAACATGAAAATTATGTTTAGAATGATTTAACTACGAAGTAATATTTTATGGGCATTTTGCCAATCTTTGGAAATGAGGAATTTTAGTTACGGAACTCCGGCTTAGTTAGCCGAAACTAGTTGTTATCAGAAAAGAATTAGAGACATACTCAGATAAGTATGTCAAAGTATAAGCTATATCAGAATACGATATATTGGATATATGTTTATGAATATTATTATGATTATGTTTATGATTCAAGTTATGAGTATGACTATAATTATTATATAATCAAGATAGTATTTCAGACAGCGATTCTAGTTATCCCCTGATCGCTCAGTTATGCATAACGAAATTGTATAAACCCAAAATGGGTTGAGTTTAGAAATTGATGGCAATCCTAGGTTCCCCAAGGTTGCCTACAGCCTAGGATAGGTGGAACTCACTGAGACATTCTGTCTCACCCCAATCCCTTTTATTTATTTCAGATATACAAGTTATTATACGATAGAATGGTTCGTGATGAAGAAGAAGAAGTAGCTTGACCATATAAAGTACACGTCAGTAGAATTATTTCTGAGGTAAAAGGCGAGAAATTCTATGATTTGTTCAGAGAATATTTATTTACTGTAATTTTAATGTATCCGACGCCAAGTTTAACACACATGCTAGATATCCTAGGTGATTTCTAGTAGGGGTGTTTCAGGAAGAAAAAAAAAGTATCTCTTCCCTCTCTTGTGGGATCCTACCCTAATGCTCAAACACATATATCCAACCCCATTATTGATGAAATCCATGTCGATTATTTCAACTAACTGATTGGAAAAGATTCACATTTGAATAATTTATAGACAAATTTTATTAAATATTTGAATGGTGTGAATACAATTTGAAATTTCCTAAGAACTTGCACAAAATAAATTTGCTTCAGTCTTTCTATTTACTTTTCCTTAAATCCTTTTTCAACCATAACGCTAATATCCCTTCCTTGAATTTAAAATTCAGGCCTCCCTATGGATGAATGGATACCTTCCACCAGTATGGTCCTTGTCATTAACAGCCACTGCTTGGGGTTACAAAGCACACGCCAAATGATCTCTTGCATTACCAACTTTATCAACAATATGTTGACAGCCAAGTTTACATCCGAGCTAATATCAATGAAGCCAAAACTATGATGAGGTGTTTTGTCCACGAAATCCCTCGTTGCAAAGCATATCTTCAATTACATCTGTCTTTTCATTGCATGTTGTATGTCATCTCAATATCTTAAATTCTTTATGTTATGCTCTAAGGGTGGACTTGTTATATTCATCTAAGCTTGCTTGAGAAATTGCTTGCTCGATACATTTGAAAGTTTTCTGATATTTTAGGACACCCATTAGCCAGAAATCAAAATTGTCGACTGTGACTATGTTTATGTACTTTTGTGTTGGCTTCTCAACATTTTGACTTTGCCTGACACACCTGATCTTCTTCAGTGGAATGGCAACCTGTACATAACAAATCTTGGATTAGGGAAACTGAGATATAAGAAGAGTTTGGTTTATGTATTTATATAATTCACGACTTACCTTATAGCGGATCCTACGCATTTGACCTTTCTGATTGAAGACTTTTATTGATCTCTCACTGCAAAAGGCAACCTTTTCATTGGAGATGAAGAGGAGACCAGCTAGAGGACTGGATGTGGTGGAGAGGTAACATTGCGAAACTTTGAACAGCCTCTCCCCTTCTCTCACACTAAAATACTGCATAAAAGCTTTCTCCACTCCACCCATTTGAAGAATTTGAGCCCCTAAGCTCAACGTCCTCTTTATTGTTTTAGATATGTTTGCTCCCGATCTCACTGAAATTTTTCAGAGTTATATAAAGAGAATTAGATACAAAAGGAATTTTTTTTTTTATAAATTATACCATATCTCTTTGAAACCCAACCAAGTCTTGCAAGGGTACTCACCATGTTCTTGGACTCTTTGTGAGAGAGTGTTGGCCTTCCTGCTGCGCTTTTCCTGGTTAGAATTTGCTCTACCTGAAACATTGAAGCACATTACATTAGTAAAACCAACAATACTTGATTAGATGCAATTAGATTCTTCTAATAGGAAAATAAAGTTTTACTTTTGTTTTGTTGTTTGGCTGAATGTTGACATTGATGAGTGGCAGAATCAAGTAAGTATCTGTTAACTGATTTTTGAAATTGGTCATATGTTGCTGAGATGATTGTGGTTCCAATAACTATGTCATGAAGAAGTGAAGTCTTCATATTGAATTGATATGTAAGATTTGTGTTTTGTTGAAAGGACTAGAAGTAGAAGGTGAAGAGGGAATGGTTTGAGCTATTAGAGGAAGCTATGTTTGCTTGGTTTGATCAGTCCCTTTGTATTCTAATGAGGTAGTATTTAAAGGGATTAAAAGTAGGAAGTGAATCATGACCCTTTTGTGGGATGACTGGACCATGATCTTGGTTGATGTAATAAAGATACTACTGTCATGGCAACTTGAAAAACTTTTATTGAAGATAATATTTTGACATCATGGATTGTTTGGTTGCTTTTAGAAAAGATGGTAAAGAAAGATATAAGTTAACTTTTTCAAAAGTTAGAAATGAAATCCTTGAATGTGTTTGTTTTTAGAGGATTAGAGAAAGGTTAATTTACATTTCTTCAGAAGCAAGATTCCATGGTGTATGTGACATGTCGGCCAAACCTTTGGAAAATTGCACTGATTTTGAAAATTGGTATATATAAAGAAATTTAACCAATAAAAGGTAAAGAATGAAATACATTTTTGAGCATGCATCAGCAGATTATGAGCTGGCATTTTAACTTTCTGATGTTAGACTTGTCGAAATTCTGGTGCAGTATATATGGTAGTATGTAAAACTAAAATGATGGCTAAGTTTATCCTATGTGACGGACAATTATATCTAAAATATGTACTATTACAAAATAAAATTATTTTGTTTATTGTTTATTTTAGTTAGATACAATAATAATAGAGTGATATTTGATCAATTAAAATAGGTTTTGTTAACTGAAGCCAACTTGGATTACTCGATTAAGGGACTGCAGTCAAATTACTCGATTAGGATTGAATTGTAGCTGGTTAACCGTTGGGCAACTGTAGTAAAGGACCTACTAAAAAGGTTTCATTTCATTTGATAGGTATTTAAATGTATAAATGGTATATGATAAGGGCCTTAGAGTATCACAAGTGGTAACTTCTTATATCTGATTGTGATTTCTTTTTCATACTACCAGGTCAATCATTTGAATATCATTCCTTCCAAATTTCAAATTAGCACATGGTGATGATGTGGGAATGATTTGGAAACATGTTCAAGACTCTTTGCATTGCAGCACACAATGTCAATAGCTGCTGGCATGAGACCATTTTTCTAACACACACGACACCCTTCCATCCTTATCCCTTGCCAGCTGTTACCACTTTACCATATCATAGCCCTATCACCAAACTCACTTTATGATATATATACTTTGACCCAACAAACAGCTCTGATACCTTTGTTACTTCCAATTCACACATTCTACAAGCTTCATTTTCTTACTATAGTAATTATTATACTTTGCCCAATGAATTTTTTTATGCATGATAAATAATGTAATTATCAAAATATTATATTACATTTACATATTTTAAGTTTAGACAAACAATTACTGATATTTTTAGCTAGGCTATGATTTATTTATTTATTTATTTTTGGAATGAAGACTATGGTTTTTTTACCCTACGTACTTCATTAATGTTGTACCTCTAAGACATGTTAATTAATTACGTATAATGAGTAGCAAGCAAATGGGTTGTTCTCTTTTCACTTCCTTTTTCTAAATCTGGCTGATAAAATACAATTGTTCACCATCTTAATTTGTCAATGGTTAGAAAAGAAATGCAAGGATCGTGTTCACGCTCACGCAGGTCCATTTGGAATGACGCGAATGCACATGAAAATGATGTAGTTCCTTTTTTCAGAAACATGTGCGCCATGTCTTAGTTTTTAGTCCTCTCAGTTTCTTCAAAAGCTGAGTCAGTTAGTTATTATTCCAAAATCAAATTAAACGACAAAAAACATTCCCTGTTGGTGGGAACAAGTGGCCACGTCAGTTACACGTGTTTGGTCTATTCTACTCTGCCTTCATTCAGCTTCCTTTACTTTTTCTTTCTATCATCAGAGCTATGCTGGGCTCTATTTCTATGTTATGTGTATATGGAGCGGTGTTTTGGTGACATTAACCAACCACAATGTCACAAGTGTATAAAATGACAAAAAATGCTTGTTAGTGAGAGAAAAGAAAGTTATAGTTTTTTGTTATTTTGCACACTTGTGACATTGTGGTTGGTCAATGTCAGATGACATTGGCACCCCAACGTCACCAAAGTGATACCCATGTATATGAGATGGGATTTAGTATTGGTATATGTGACAAACTCTTTATTTAGTATTTGATAAGGAGTTAACTCATCCGTAAAGTCGAGGGTTCAACT
>Ga0315913_1009823_pt1 | contig 11145 bp, 5 predicted proteins | sample MpolsnodulesMG_FD_207736 | JGI IMG/M metagenome (GOLD analysis project Ga0315913, IMG submission 207736) | Medicago polymorpha root nodule microbial communities from Los Angeles, California, United States - small nodules | ecosystem: Host-associated > Plants > Roots > Nodule | place: USA... | reverse complement strand
ATATAACTGATAGCCTCTAAAATATTCATTAATTTCAAATATTTTAGAATTTGGAGGATGTCACAATATGTGTTGAGTGTATTTAATCCCTTAATTTTTTTTAATTCTTATAACAGCGTCCTTTCGTCATTTTCCTTCTACTAAATATTTTCAAATTCCATTCACTTATTCCAACCTATATTACATCTTACAAATTCTAACCAAATCTTTCATAATCTAACAACCATAGAAAGTAAGAGTTTAAGGTTTTTTTTTTTTTTTTTTGGTACAAAGAGTTTAAGGTTTTTTACTGCCAGTCTAATCAAATCTTTCACAATCTAACAATCATTGAGCGCTCCATGAGCTTGGGTTTTGTAGGTCCTCAATGATACTAACCCACGAGTAGATAGCGGGGCATCCGGTTTTTATAACATCTTGTTCTTTTCTTTAGTCGAACCTTAGTCCTTTTCTTGGACAAGAATCATATTACCCACTCTTACAACACCATGTTAGTGAGTTTTGAAGGTTTTAGATAAACGGAAATTCACAGAAAGTACTGTATTTGCTTACTTTTGAAAACAACAGATTGAATCAAAATACTTGAAAGATCAAAATCACATAGTCCAAACTAGAATGACCGAAAGTAAAATTAGACCTTTAAAATTTTAATACTCTCACAATGAGTAGTTATTTATCATTGTCAGACAATGCTCTTCTGATAAATACTGAGAACAGCAAAATGCAAAGGCAATCTTGGTAAAAAAAATCACTCTCATGCAATATATATGAATGTCTATGCAATATGATAACCTTAGTACATAGGAGCAAGGTAGTCAAAAACGAGTGCCGGGTCGTAGGATCGTCCGATCCTATGTGCCACAGCCACCCCACCGTGCTGCGATCTTGTTCTGGGTCGATTTCACCATTTTTGTGGTTGGGATCGCGAGTTCCTGATGCAGGAACGTGAAAAAGAAAAAAAAAGCTGGACTGGTTTATTTGGGCTGGGCTTTCGCGAACCGGGTCGGGTCAAAAAATAACCCGATTCCCTATATACAACGGATACCAGATATTTTCATTCTTCACCAATTTCAACCTAGCAAATACGGAGCATACCCAGAACTCTCCAACCCTGTCCCTTTTCCAGCGAATTTTTCGCCGTCGTTCACTCCATTCCCTCCTCTAACACTGTTTTCGTATGCTTTCCTTCTGTTCACTCCCTTTTCCGGCGAAGTTTTCATTCATTTTCAACCCAGAACTCCTATTTGTTCCTTTTCGTTTACCCAGACCCTGTTTTCGTTCCTTTTGTTCACTCCTCTTTTGTTTTTAGATAGGGAACTAGTAGAGAGGGAATTGGCAGAGATGATAATATTATATTGAACCTAGATTAGAGGTTTATGAATTGATTATTTCTTGGTTTATATAATTATAAATTCCTTCCATAATTTAAAACAATTGACTTTTTTAATCAATACTATAGTATGTAGTATTATTTTGTAAGCTATGCTATTTTTAATGGTTTTTGTATTATATATTTATATGATTGTGTGTGAGTGTATGGGAAATTACAAGCTTGCCCTTGAGTGGGTTCTTACAAACCGTGTTACGTTCCCCGACTTTACGTCCCTTCACCGGCCGATCGAACCTACGTAGAAACTCGTTCCTGACTACATTGCATAGGAATATGATGATGGTCTATGCAATATATATGAATGAATGAATTTCTATTTAAAAAATCACTCTCATGCAGACTGAGATTATGTTTGAGCTTGCATTTGATAACCTTGGTTACAACTTCAAACCTAATTTTATCTTTGATAAAATCAGGTCTCGACACTAATATTTGTCAAATCAATCCCTTAAATTCATTAATAATAGTAATCTTTTATGAAATATATAATGCTTTCCAAGTTTTTATATTTAAAAGCCGGGGACAAAGATAATATTATTGTATATAACATATAAAAAATAATAATAAAACTTTTCTTTTTAGACGCCTTGCTAATTAAAAGGTACAAATACTAATCAAGACAAAAGGCCATTCTGTATACCTTGGGAGATGAGGCTGTGCCACTTGGATCCTTGTTTGCACGCTTCCCAAGATCAATTTGAACTGAAATGTTAGCCTTTGACAGATCTAACCCAGCACTCTGTAGCGCTTGAGTCAGATTGTTCAACAGCCTGTTTTACAGAAGATTTTATAAGTCTCATTAAAGAGATCATAGAGACTTCATGCATTTGCAGATAAATATTAATCTAAGTCATTTTGTAAAAAAAAAGTAGCAATCAAGGGCAAGGTCAGTGTGCTTGAGATCACTACGCTACAATGCTAGCACTCTGTAGCGCTTGAGATCATGCATTTGCACATAAATATTAATCTAAGCCATTTTGTAAAAAATAATTAGAGGCAAGGTCAGAGTTGAAAAATAGAGAATATAGTGACACTATAGCATTGTAGCGTAGTGAAATTTTAACAAACCGCTATTATTTTGTGAGACGTGATTTAGTACAAAGTGTCGTATAGCTGCTATAGCAGCGCAATAGCAATGTAACATAGCGGAATTGGAACAAATTGCTGTTTTCCGCAATCCGTGGTTGACAACAATGACCAAGGTTAACCTTGGGAAAGTCCAAACCAAAGGAGCATCACAGTTACTTCATACAAAAAAGGTATAACAGGCCAGACCAAATCATAGCATAATACAAATAGCATCACAATTCAAAGTTGATGGAGAAATTGACATATGTCCAGATAGGGTCACAACTCAGCACAGAAAGAGCATAGCTAGATCAGAATCAATGGATAAACAGACAAATCACAAGGTCGGAACTTACCAGACCAAAATAAACAGCATCACAATTGAAAACTAATGGCCAAATTCACAGGCCACGAGATAGGTTCACAATACAGCACATATAAGAAGCATAAGAAGTTCAAAAATTATTATATAGCCACAACAATCAGCACAAAAAAGATAGTATAATCACAAAAATTGTGAGTACTTATTAATAATGTTAAATTAAATTATTAATTTCATTCTCTATATGTCACAAAAAAACCTTGATGTTATTTACTACCCGTAAAAGAAAACAAATCGCTATGCATGTGATTGTCAAACATAAGAGAGTTAACACAAGTCCCACATAGGAGGTCATGCAAGCTTACAACGGCAAACTACATTATAAATATGTGTACAAAATGAGGTCTAGCTTGAGAAAAGTGCATTGCATTGTATCGTGCATGTTGTGGGTCAGCCGTCAGTGTTATTTCACTTTTATTAAAGTGATAGACATGTTCCATTTTCCAATGTCAATGGATTAGTTTACTAATCGTTTGAATTAGTTTAAATTTCTTTCAAGAAACCGCTGGTATGTGGGTACTCAGTTTCCTACAAATTTTTCATGAATTCATGAGAATCAAATTCGTAATCGTACCCGTTCGCGGTACCTGCGTACCAATTCGCGGTCCGTAAGGTGTTAGAGAGAATTATGTAACTATGCTCTTTACTACTCTACATCCCTTTTATTCAATATCCTAGCAATGGATGAATTGACAAATCACGAGGTTCTTTTTTAAAATAAGTAGCAATCGAACTCAGTACCCCCCCAAATTTTACAGCACTCACACATAAATAGTGCGCACCAACCACATGTGCTAGACCCTCAGTGGAGTTGGATTCGGACAAGTAGGTTTCAGTTTCAACTCATCTGAGTTAGGTTGGTTCATTCACCTCGTTGGCGTCTTGGGTTCATTACAAACTGGCAATGAAGCATTTGTTCAAGTTCTCTAGACTTAAATAATGTTGAGTTGAAACTCAAGACTATAATTATTCATATTTGTGAATGTGACAATGTTAGGATGTCAAATGCATATGTGGAGTCGAGTGCTAAACCAGTAAGGTTAATGTTTCATGCACTACAAATTCTTATTGTAGTTGCAGTTTGGATTTTAAAAAACACTAAACCACTGTGATCTAAGGTATATCTAGGAAAAATTTACTATTACACGTAGAGTGTATTGTGGAAAATAGCTAATTCATCCAGAGCAACTGGCAGATCTCACAGGGTTCCTTTTTTCCATAAAGAAGCCATTCACAATTGTGATTTTTTTTTTTTTTGAGACAAATTCACAAATGTGAATGAATTTCACAAATGTGAATGAATTGTAACGAACAGGACAAAATCAACACATGAAACTTTGAAATAGTCAAATTTCATACCATTATTGAGATCTCAATGAACATATATTATTGACATATGAAAAAGGCATTAGATTATAGCTCAAACCAATGACTAGCAGATCGAAAATTTGACATTCAAAAATCAAAACAAGAAAATGAAATATTTTTAGAAACAAGAAAGTAATATTGTGTAGAAAAGTAAGAAAACATTGATATCAAACAAGCCATACAAGTAGTCATGGGTATTTTAAGGGCAAACAAAAAGGATTATTTTTACATAATACTCACCCTTGGGAGTATACACTCGAGATGCTAATTGTCCCTCCTTCAACTGTAAGTTCATCCTGCTGGTTGAGTTGCTCACTCGTTGTGGGACATTCAGCAGATTGTGCATCGGAAACAGATCCCTGAAGAGGATGGGAAAGTACACCATCACTTCTGACAGGAACAGACATGTTGGCATGCATAGCCATAGGCAGAGGAATTCCCTTGCTCGCCAAATCAGGTTGCCTCTCCGCCGTCTTGCCGACAATATCCTGAGTCGGATCGTGATCTATCATATTATGGGAACCACTAAGCATCGTTGGAGAGATACTAACGCTGTTTTCATCAAACTTTCCAGGAAATGGTGATACTGGACCTGAACCATTCTTTACAATTGGAGGTTGACCGACAAAATTTTGGGCACGCCAATGGCTATTTCTCTGTAAAAATTATAGCAGATAAGCATTCTATAGCAATAACAATTTAAACCGGCAAATTGGTTCCATTAACATACATGTTACTCTATATAATTAGCTAACTACTCAAGTTGATAAGTTAGAGAAATTGCAAAATGATGGCAAAGATATAAATAAAAATCGATGGAAATAAAAATAAGATAGTTAAAATAAAGCTTACAACGGAATCAATCAATAAACATGTTGACAAATACACAAGAAGCGTAATAAATCATTTACATGAAAATCACTACAAAAACATAATACAACAAATAGTTGTGGCCAATTTGCCAAATAATATGCCAAAGATAGAAATTATGTATTGGAAATTGTGCCAATTTATTTCTCAAACTTTTGATAATTACTCTTTTTCAATAAATACTTGCAATTTATGGAAACCTATATATATTTATGAAAATTGAAATTGTGCACATGTTAGCCAGACTTTATGTCATCATTTTACCATGTTTAATAAGTATTTTTCTTTTATGCTAACAATTATTACACAATTAGGGATTTGCATGGTCTATAGTTCATCTAATTTACCCATGGCATCAACTTTGACGGTTCTTGACTCCAACCTTGATATGAGCCTTCATATTTTTGTACTCTCTCCTGTAAGTACTGAACATACTCAATCACCTGCAGAGAAACATGACCAGTCCAAAGGCTCTGAGAGTTATTCTCAACTAATATAAACATGAAAAAGATAACTTTTTTCTGAGATTACAATATGTACCTCTAATAAGAATGAAGCTGTGTCCCTCTTTTGATCACATTGAGGTATGAGATCCCTCAATATTTGGAATCTGAATGAAAATATCACCAATCATCAATCTCTAGTTTAGTGACAAATTATAAAAACTACAACTCAAGTCTGAAAGCACTAAAACTTTAAGCTCTCAAAAGATCACGGCAAAACAACACAAATCCTTACCACTAGGATTTAGGAGTAAGTTATCAAACTTATTTGAAAAAATAAACAATTTGATTTCAAAAATTTCATATAAACTTCATATGTAGCACACGATATAATAACTCAGATTTTGATATCAAAACTTCTTGATCTGAAATAGAGAAAATAATACAAGAGCAGTAAAAGACACCGATTTCCATGCTTTTGACACTCTCTCAACACTACTTTATTTACATAACTTTCACATTCATTAACATGAAGATGATCCCAAATGTAAAGAAACACCAAACAAAACCAAAACTCCCATAATGATCGCAAATAATTCTACAGTACAAATTGTTAAAACTAAAATAAACTGAAGCAATGAAGGGAAAATAACCTTGGCAATTTAAAACTGCAACAAATCTATCACCTTTCACAGTTACTATCCATCAAATAAAAAAAAACAAATAAACATGCATAAGAGAATCAACAATTACATTCAACGTTAGACCGTCTAGTCCTAATAAACATACATTAGCATACCAAGAAAATTCCAGGGCATTTTACCAAATATATTTTGCACTTGCAAATACCTCTCGTTTATCTTGCTTCTTCTCCGCTGCTCCGTTACAGAATGTTTTGATCTTATCACACTAGCCTTATCAGTAGCTTTCCCATCTGCTTTCAATACCAACACCCAACAAATCAATCTAAAACATTTCAAATGCATAAAGTACAGTCACCCCACCATATTCAATAACTTTTTCAAAATCAATACAATAACAATAACAATAACCAAGCCTTATTCCACTATGTGGTGTCGGCTACATGAATCAAATTACGTCATAATGTTCTATCATAAACCATTTTTCGATCCAACTCTTTATTCTATAGTGAACCAAACATATTTCGATCCAACTTTTCACAGTTACTATCGTAAAAGTTGAATCAAACACACACCTAATAGTTTATGTTATCTCTAGTGATCTGACTATCCTCCATCTAACCTATTCCTTACTACAGCATCTACGTGTTTTCTCTCTACATGCCCAAATCACCTAATTCTAGTTTCCACCATCTTTTCTACCATTGTTTTTACAATAAAAAAAAATATATGAAACGTCATACAATATAAAGAGTTTAATGATTATGCTCTACCAATGTAAATCAATTTTACACTGACATCTAATAGGAATCAACTATGTCTCCACGTCATATCATTAAAGTGGAGTGTAGGAGGGCTATGAAGCACGGACTCTCCTCGGATTTGACGGGTCCCGGTGTCTGACATGTATCGTGCCCGACACCGACACCTATAATTACACTGAATTATGCGACTATCTCAAATTATTAGCGCGTCAGTGTTTGTGTCATGTCCAGTGTCTGTAGACTGTATCCATGCTTCATAGGTAGAGGGCGATTTAACAGAACACACGGTGGTTATTGAATGACAGTGTAAAGTTATTTTACAATGTTAGCATCTATCTTATTTTCTCATATAAAAAATACTAAATACTCATTTTGGTTTTTCAAAATTTCCTTGCAGCAAAATTCAGTTCGACAAAAAATAATACCAAATTATTCCCTATGATTTGTTTGTACAATAAGAAACATCCTTATAATTAGATCTAACAACAACATAAGAAAAATATTAAAAAAAAAAACATGTTCTTAAGGGTACCTTTGTTGGTGTTAGGGGCAGAGGAAGAGGCTTGTTTTTTGTTAGAATTAAACTCATCATCATCGTACTCATCTTCTTCATGATTAACTTTCCCTGCTTTCATTGTTGTAGGCAAAGGGTATCACTCACTCACTCACTCAACAATTCTGAATCCGAAAAAGATGAAAACTTTGAGCGAAAAAGGAATAACCCAGATGAGAAATTGAGAGAGAAATGAAAAGAGAAAGATGAATTGGGTTTGGAACGAACCTGAAAGGATGATGATCTACACCGTTGTTGAGTTTCTCCGGCGGGAAAAGGACATGAGTAACCAGCGCCGGAGAGAGAGGAAAGTAAGTTAGCATGTGGTTCGACTCATGCTTGTCTCGTGACCTTTCCTCAAAATAATTAACTTTCAATAAAAACTCAATTTCATCTTTAAATTATCACTCCCTAAAAAAAAGAAACTTTAACTTATCTTCTTTTTTTTTTGTCTTGAAGCGGTAATCCACTTAAATTAAACTCACACACAACTGTGAGGTCTTGGGTTTAAATCCGGGTCATGATGTTCGGCCATGCAATTTCGGCATTTATCAGTTGAGTTAGGACTTCTAGACAACTTTAAATTATCTTTATTCTCTACTTTTTTTTGTCAAATTGTCTATTGATTATATGTTGTTTTAAAGATGAATAAATAAGACGAGTAGGCGCTAAGCCGTCCTCGAGAAACTTACGTCAACTATATATCATCAACCAGCAAATCTACACCACAAGGATGTAGGCGGCCATTTGTCACACATATGGTAAGATATAAATTCAACATAAAGGAAATACGAACGCATGTATAGTATTAGGATCACAACATTATATATACACATTCATCTTAAGCACTATCATAATCACATGTATTCTCATTCAATTATTTAAATAGATACAAAGAAACTCAAATCATCATCACAAGGACATAAACAAGTACTCACATCATCAAATTATCACCAAGTCGAATACATAGCATTGACACTTCATCGTTATCGTCAAATCATACATTTTCCACGTAGATACACATAGTCATGTACTAATCTTTCACATAGATTCACATAGCCACGTACACAACTTTCACATAGACTCATATGCATGCAATATTCTAATTCGATTATATATGCATGTGGTACTGCTTTTGGATGTCGGAGTTATGTTACCAATGATCCCACATCATCAAGATTATTAGATAAACCAGAAATATGTTACTGAATTAATCCCACATCGTCGCGATTCATACGACCCAACACTTACACATCAACAACTTCTTTTTATCATCATCATCATCATATCACATCGTCAAATCCTCGTCATATCAACGTCATCATATCATCATTATCATTTTTATCGTCATTATAAACAATACATCTGTTGAACTATATGACTAGATGAATACCAAGCTAGAGGGGGGATGAATAGCTTTTTGAAAAACTTTTTGGAGATTCGATAAAAATGGATTTTAATGAAATTGACTATTGGAAATTTGCTTGAACAATCACAAACAATGAATAAATAAGAATCAAATATATGTGGAATAAGATTTTATCTTAGAATTGAGAGATTCACGATACTAATCTTTTTACACAATCAATTGTTAATAATCCTAGAACAAGATACAAAACAATACACAATTTCAAACCAAACCTATATGACAATAAACCTATTTAACAATTGAAAACACAATACACATGAATTTGATTAATTGAATTGATATAGCAATTAATTGATCCAAGTAAAATTGTTTTAACCTAAATCAAATGGATTTAGATTATTCTTTCGAGAAAACACTACTTAGATCAAAACTAGCAATTCACTAAACAATTAATCAAATAATCAAGTGCAATATTAAAAGTAAAGAGAGAGAGAGAGAAAGAGAGAAATGGAGAGAGAGAGAGAGAGAGATAACACCGATGTTTATAGTAGTTCACCCTTGTTCGTCCTCGCTAAGGGCTACCTCTACTCTAACCAAGGTCATCCACTATGTATGAAAAGTTGATTACAATGTTTACAAGTTCGTTCAAATTAAAGCCCTAAGTCTTCAACTCCTATTTAAAACAGAATCCCCCAAACTTCAAGTACCCCTTGAATTTGGTGCTCCTTGAATCTTTGGATCCTTGAATTACTCATGCACTCCTTCGATCTCTTCACTCGAGTCTTCAATGCTACGTCTGGTAAACGAACCCCCTTCGACTTCAAGAACGGTTAGAAAGACCCCCAAGTCCTTTGGAGGTGGAATGAGATTATTTACTTCCTTTGAAGCCTTGATTAAGCCCAATCAATCTTCTTGAGAGAACCAACTTACAATCCCTACTAGTACCCCAGAGAATCTACACACTCAAAGACAAAGTAATTCTAAGAAAAAGTGTTTAATCTTGAAGAATGTATGAGCAATGAGTTTTTGAGACCTAGAGAGAATAGATGCAAATAATTCAATAATTTGGGAGTTGTGGAAGAAAGAGTATATATAGTAAGGAGAGAAAAGACTCAATTTTCACATAAAATGAACTGAATGAATCGATTCACTTACCATTTGAATCGATTCAAACCATATAAGAAAAAAGAAAATTATGATGAGGAATGAAACGTGTCAACTGTTATTTGAGTCGACTCAAATAACCCAGAAGTAATTTGATACGATTCAAAACAAGTTTGAATCGATTCAGACCATGTCAGAGAGTTGGATGAATCGTTTCAAACAACAATGATACGATACAAGTTTGAATCGATTCACTATACAAGTGATTTGATTCATACGAAGTCAGAGAGTACATTTTTGTTTCAAAGGCTAAATGAATCGATTCAAACTTCATTTGATACGATTCAACAAAGTCAGAGAGTAGAATCAGCTTGCCTTGGACACAAGGAATGCAAATTTTGAAGAGAGACATGTAAGACACAATGATCAAGAGTTCTAGACTTGCTAGGGTGCTTTGTACAATCTAACGGCTAGTAAATCTCTAAAAACAGCATATCTACAAGATTACGGCAACAAACATCATCAAAACCTAGAGGCTTCAACATCGACATTTCATCGTTTGGTTTCATCATCATGTCAAAGCACATCAATATGTTTTCACATTATCTCATAATCACATTCACCATCATTGGATATTCATAACATATCATGCTACGTCATCAAACATACATCAATAATCATCTAATAAGTTCACAATCATTGCATAATTCAATTTAGAGTTAAATCACACGTTCAATAATAGCCATTCTAGTTGCTAAGTTTACTTCCATTATAAGCTAGGTTAATTACTTTTGCATATCTAAATTCTACTCCTATTAATCAAGTTTAGGGGTTTGAAACCTATTAACCAAATTCTACTCCAATTAATCAAGTTTAGGGGTTTGATTCTGATCTCTAATGAGTGGGTGCGTTTTAATGTTGAGAGTGTTTGCCAAACACCAGATGCTGCTCAACCGGTTGGTTCGGGAATGATTTTGAACAGCAACATGCAAATTGCAGGTACTGGAGCACCGGAAACTCAACTGCTAGAAGTATAAGATGCGCAAACTGCACGATTAATACAAGAGGACGGGCTCAAGAATACAGTTATGATTGGAACTGTAATGAATACTCCTTTGGAGCCCAAACAAAATGTGAATAAAAAATAAATGTATGGTTAAGTCTTGCTCTAAATTCCCTAAAAAAAAAAAAAAAGT
>Ga0315913_1009822_pt1 | contig 11146 bp, 4 predicted proteins | sample MpolsnodulesMG_FD_207736 | JGI IMG/M metagenome (GOLD analysis project Ga0315913, IMG submission 207736) | Medicago polymorpha root nodule microbial communities from Los Angeles, California, United States - small nodules | ecosystem: Host-associated > Plants > Roots > Nodule | place: USA... | reverse complement strand
AACCCTTGTGCATCAGTCACTTCTTTCCATATTTTATTATTTCTTTGCTTCCATATGCTCCATATAATACAACCAAACAATGATTCATCTCCATCTGACAGTACCTTAAGTGTTTCAAAAATGATGTTCTTAATATTTTGATACTGGTCAAATATATGGCTAACAGCAGAAAACGCATTCCACATACTCCAAATGTTCCTGCTTCCTGGACACCTGAACAGAAGGTGCACACTATCCTCTTCATCCACATTATACAAAGCACAAACAGTTGCATAGTTAACTCCCTTATCACGCATCCTTGTACGTGTCGGAAGACAATTCCTGCAGATACGCCAAATAAGACATCTAACTCGCGGTGGTACCTTCAGCCTCCAAATCACATCCCAAGCGCTTTCTACTTTGAAATGAGAGGTATCCAGTAATTCATTCATGCATAAGCGATAAGCACTACGAACTGAGTACTCACTGTTACTCTCCTTTTTCCAAACGAGCCTATCTTCACGCACAGAAGGATATAAAGGTGTTGTGACAATATGTTCCACAATCTGTTCATTAAAAATGAAATTTAACAAGGGAACATTCCAGCTCTTTTGATTCGACATAATGCAATCTGAGACACGTAGGTTCGCCAAAGTAGCTGCAACATCATCTAGTGGGAAAATAGTAACATTGCCTTTCATCCAATAATACGTCGGAATTGATTGAAGAACATATTTTATCAACACTTCTCTTCCAGCCTTAGAGATGCATTTACTACTCCAAGAGTTGATTTTCTTCCACACCCTATCTTTGATGAAATTAAAAGTAGCTTTCTTGCTTCGTCCAATCATAGAAGGTAGTCCTAGGTATTTACCTATACCCAAAACAACTTTAACTCCAAGGATGTTAGCTATATTACTATGATTAGTCGATGAAACATTCCTGCCACAAAAAATTTCTGACTTTTGGAGATTAACAGCTTGCCCTGACGCTTTCTCGTAAACTGACAAAATATTTCTCATTTTTTGTGCTTGATTTGAAGTAACATGAAAAAATAAGAAACAATCGTCGGCGAAGAGGAGATGCGAAATTATGGGAGCATTATTACAAACCTTCACACCATTAATTTCCCCTCTTGCTTCAGCTTTTCGAATGAGTGCCAATAGCCCTTCTGCTCAAATAATAAACAAGTACGGCGATAAAGGGTCGCCTTGCCTCAATCCTCTATCCGGAATGATAGGACCAGTAACATTACCATTGACAAGAACAGAATAGTCAACGGTTTCGACACACAACATGATCCATTTAATCCATTATTGAGAAAAGCCCATTTTTTCCATAACCTCTCGAAGGTAATTCCATTCGATTCTGTCATAAGCTTTACTAATATCAAGCTTAAGAGCCACTTCTCCCACATTACCTTTAACTTTTATCTTCATATAGTGAATGATCTCTATGGCAGCCATAACATTATCCAAAATAGAGCGCCCTGGAACAAAAGCCGACTGGAATTCTGAGATGCACTTATCTAACACAACTTTCAGCCGGTTTGCCAGAACTTTAGCTACTACCTTGTACATTACATTGCATAATGCTATCGGCCTCCAATCTTTCATGGATATCTGAGTATCTCCCTTTGGAATAAGTGCAATATTTGTCGAATTTAATGAAGAAGGGAAAGTACCTGTTGATAACCACTCACAACATTGAGTAAATAGCTCCTCACCACAAATTGGCCAAAACTTTTGAAAAAACCCCGGATTAAACCCATCCGGTCCTGCACACTTGTCTGACTTCATAGAGAAAATTGATGTTTTAAACTCTTCAATGACAAAAGGTGCTACAAGTAAATTATTATCCTCCACCCCGGATTATCCCATATTAAGTGACATAGTTGACTCTGTCACGCATAACAATGCATATGTTTTATCATTAATATCTTCAATTCTCTATTAAAAAAAATTATAAAAATTTAATATTTTAAAAATATTTATCGAGACAAATCTAAAACATCTTATATGACCCAAATATACTTATTAACAAGACCCAAATATTAACAAGAGTCCCAAATATTAACCGGAAAGCCCTCTCTCGTTATCATGTATTTCTTCCTCGAGATCTTTCCTATTTTTTAGGGTGTTGTCTAGGGTGGGAAAGTTTAATAGGTCTCCCACCGTAGGTGAGTGAGTTTTTTTTTTTTTTTTTTTTTTCAGCAGTTGGATAATGAAGTTACATGGTTATTATCATGCACTAATAACACCAAATACTTTTTATTTTATTATCAATTTCTTATTCTTTCTCCTCTCTCCTTTTCTGGATCCACCTTTGTGGCCATGGAAAAATTCTGGAAAAGAAAATTGAGTGAACATGAATTGCATGATGCTTGCTTACAACGACCCACAACTTCCTTCCGGATTTTTATCTAATGGATTTTTATCGTGTAATTTGTGAGTTTGTTCAATTTTAATTTGTTTAATCTTTTCTCTTTGAGTCCCTTTTAATTTGTTCATTTAGTCTTCTTTTCTAAGCTTATGCCAAATCTGTGTATTTTTTTTTTTGGGACCAAATCTATGTATTATTTTCCTTTAAAGTTTAAACTGATTCTATATTCTTTTATCCTATAAATGAGGTTACATGAGATAAGAAGATAGTGGTAATAGATTAGAAGAAAGAGGAAGAAAATTTGGAAATTTTAAACCAGATAAACCTGTTATTAATCAAGGATTCCATGTTAATTAGTAGAGGTTAAATCGATTCTTTTGGACAAAATCTAATGTTACATTTTTCCTTTTAAGGGGAATGTTAAGTTATTACTACTAATTTGTTATTAAAGTAAAGAGAGAAAAATAATAAAAAAATAAATTAGTGTCAAATGTTAATTTTTTTAACGAACAATGATAAATTTATGAGGCATTTGTTGTGTTCCATTGGAGTTCTGGGCTTTTGCAGAAAGATACAAGGAAAGAGGTTGAGGAAGAATGAGTTGGAAAGGAGAGAGAACAGAAATTGATTGGATGTAAGTGGGTCTACCATGCACTTGAGACTTCTTTCAAAAAAAAAAAAATGAACTTGAGACTTTTTCACTCCCCTAGTGTGGGAGACCGATTAAGCTCTCCTACCGTAGCATATGGACCCTTTATTAGTTCCCAATTAAACTATTGTTTAAACTTTCTTTTCGTTTTAGTGAACATGTAATTGTGGTTTGTTTCACATCACGTAGGTTGAAGCTGTGTGTATGCTCCCGGTTAATGAGAATATCGCTGTGCGAGGGTTGTGGCAGCAACATGGTAAAGCTTGCAATGTTGATACGAACCCACAAGATAATTTTATAGTTAAGCTGCTTATATGTTTGCTCTAAATAATCTCATTGATACATCTTACATGTGGATGGTGTCCGAACCCACAAGAGTGTTTTCATATCCACTATTCTCTATAACCACTCAAAATTTATATTTCACAATATGTGTGCCTATTTAACTCATGTTAAAGAGGTGAATCATCCATCATTATGAATGCTCTCACATTTGTTTCCTTAAGAACATTTTTTCTTCTTTTTCTTTTTGACTCTTAAATCTAAGTGCTTATGTTTTGATCTGTCCCTGCAAAGAGGTTTCACATTGATGGTACAAAACAAGTCAAACTAGGAAACAACATGCCATGCCATTCAAAAAAAAAAAGAAAACAACACGGAACTTGTAAACATATCAATGTTGGATATTGAAGGATTTTTTACCCAACTTTTGAAGCTGTAAAAAGTCGCTACTCAGTTTATATATCTAGAAGAGGATCATATTCATAGATATCCTAAACACAATAGTTTTAATACGCAATGAGGGGCCCTTAGCAAGATGTTATTTGAAGCAACTAGGTTAGCTGAATAATTTTATTCATTGACCCGTTGATAGAAACTGAGTCACTGACTCCTGTTGGACACAAGTATTATTCACTTCACGTTATGCATATGTAATATACTCATAACATATCAACATTTTAATGATTATATGAAATTTATAGTAGGATTTTAGTCATAATCTCAGTATCAATCCTTACAGACAGCTCTCTAAACAATTATTATTAATAACATAATAGAAGATTCTTGTCCCCTTAAGGATTTACCATTTATTTCCCCCAAGTTCATAATTATTTACCATATAAATTTAACTTTTTAACCCCTTATATATATAGCAGGTAAAAAGTTCACTGCAAAAGGTCATGCCTCTGAATCTGATGCATCATGCATGCCATATATTTTGAGACAACCGTCACCACTATGGTTAATAAAATACTACTAAAATACAAGAAAAAAATCTAGTAGTTAGATCAAACAAATATAACAGAGAAATTAAATGAAGATTTATATCAGGATTTCTAATTGATAAGATGCGCATGCTTAGTCACTACTTTATTATTTTTTCTCTACATAACAAATCTAACTCAAGATCTCTGCAGCCTGCAGGTAATACTTCATTGTTAGCCGTAAAATAGTAAACGCTTACATTTCATAATAATCATAAAAAGAATTAATAATTGAGATTAAGAGTTCCAGGATATACGTAATGCTATTAAAATGGGATTAGGTGCCATGAGAAAACCTAATCACACTTATTTTGTTGTATTGCCTATTGGGAAACGAAAAAATATTTATATGTTATGGTCTTTTCATTAACAATGACACTCAAAAAATTTCAATGTCCAAGAGGTTTGCCTTTCTGAACATAGCTTGGAGTAAGGGAATGTAGACTACTACAAATTAAAGGAAAAAAAATATAGAACTAGTGATTTTTTTTTGGTTGAGGTGAGTACTTGTGTTAATTAATCATATAATAAGCTTTATGAAGAGGACAGAAGTTTGGAGCAAAGGGAACATGATGGCATCCATGTTGACATTGTATCCACGCCATCAATGCCTCAATCTATTACTCATACTATCAATTGCTTCAATGGCATATCTTGGCTCTGTGTCTAAGACTAAAACATGAAATCTTATTGCAATACGCTTAATTGTGTCGCTATGAAGCACAAATACATAGTACTAATGCAAAACCAATACGTGAAATTTTTAAAATTTATGATATGTTAACAAATTTTAAAAAATATATATACATATATAATATTAATGATCATACGAAAATATACACAAAATCATATTTTTGTGAGTCAAAATTCTCCTGAAAAGTAATACTAAACCATTTCTTTTGGTGAAGAGAAACAACTTCTTAAAAGTTGCAAGAGTTTGTTTATAAATAAACACAATGATTACATCTTTTTGATGAACCATTTCTTCTATTTTATAGTGCAGAAATCGAAGAAACTTTATTCTATAAACTATTATTTATCGATAAGGTTGATGTGAGTGTGCAAGCCACATCCAAAATTTTAAAGTATCATAAAGGAGATTCACCAATATATCATATTGCATCCGGTTGAGATAAACTAGTGGGGACGAATCGATGTGCTCACACACAATTTAAAATTTATGTGCAATCACTATTATCTTCTTCATCTTCTTCTATTTGTTCAAGTTTTGCACTATTCCCCAACGCAAGTTCTAATTGATCATATGTAACACTTTTATGTAAAAATTAAATGACCAAGATCATGTTATTATATGAAATTAAAACACACTTACTTGGAAATCATGATTACCAGATTCGTCTAGATTTGAGACAAAGTCTTCCTTTGTCTTTCACATGCTCCGAATTTAGGATTTTCAATGGGGCAAACCACTAATGAACAGAATAGTCAGAGTGATGGCAAAGGGGACCTAACCTCCCTATTTATAACCATGCAACCCTATGTACCACCCAGCATGGGTCCTAGTGTTCGGGTCTACACTTTGTTTCTACAGAAATCATATATTAAGTATCCAAAAACTCATTATCTATTAATCACTTTTACTATGACCAAAGCATCATCAAATAAATCACAACATCCGTCAATTTTTATTAAAACCAAACCAACAATTGATTAGGCTATAAAATATTAGAAGAAATTCTAACATTTTACACCGTAGCAATTGTAGGGTCTAATACTAGCTGGCTTTCTCTAATGATTTTATTGCAGAAAAGTAGGATAAACTCAAAATAGCATGCATGCGCATGAATTTTAGTGAGGATCATATGCTTGTGCGTCGAGTTAAAACAGAGCATGATTGGGAAGGATTTCCCTCTGAACCCATACTTGGAGTATTGTAAACGAATAAGACAGGACAGTGAAAGTCAAGATGCTTGCGTGGTGCAATCAAGAGAGATTCGAATTTATTAGCAAGAAATAATAACTAGACAGACATGCTTTTGTTTTCAATGGAAGAAAATGATGAGATCATAGTATATTGTATTTGAATGTAATATATGTCAATCTAGTATTTGAATGTAATATATGTCAATCTAGTATCCTCTTTACGAGATAGATTTTTCTATGTTCTTAGTGCTCTGCCATTGGCATGGCTCAAGCCCTCTCATATAGGAACTAAAATGATTCGGTTTGGTTTGGTTATTCTCAAAGTATCTCTCTGTCTTTGTGATGTTTTGTTTTTAATCTGTGAAGTCCGGATACGAGATACCATACTGCACCGATATGTCGATACGGAAAAATTTTAAAAATTAAGATACGATAAAGTTGGGATACGTTAATAAAAAAAATTAGATAATTAAATGTAGGGAAATGTTAACTTGTGCCATTATGGCACATGTTAATGATTCCACTAATAGAAATTTTGTATCGGAAATTGTGTTAATTTATTACTTAAAAAATTTAATATTAATTTTTTTCAATTAATACTTACCATTAGTGGCAAGAATTTAATGCTTAACATGTGCCCTAATGGCACAAGTTAACATGACTCTTAAATGTACAATATAATTGTAACAATTTTTTTTAATATGCAAATATATTAACAAACAAAAGAAATCAGTCATAGGCTGGTAGCACATCAACATAATATAAATAATATTGACGATTAAGAGAGTGATGACTAGTCAATTACATACACAATATATCCCAAAAAGAGTATCATCAGTGCTATACTATATCCAAAAGGAACATTGTTAGTGTTATACTATATCGATCCAAAAAAGAAGCACTATATCCAAAAAGAACACATTAGTACTCAAGAGTTAAGTTATTTTAGTTAAAATTAATTGGGAAATATCAAGGCATGTATCGGTGCAGGATAATTATTGGATAGTCTCCTGATACGTATCAGGAAGTATCGGATAATTATTTTTTAAAAAAATAAAATTTAATCTTCGGATACTCTCCTAATACGTATCGGGCATGTATCGGTGCAGGATACGTAGGGAATACGTCGTCCATTTTGAAGTATCGGGGCTTCATAGTTTTTAATTGTTGGGGAACTTTTTGGAATGATTCTTGTAGTATCCGTCCCCTAGCTAGATATATTACCATTAATTTACAATATAATATGAATAATTTAATTTAATTAGATTCATAATAATATTGATACTCCTTAATATATAAAGATATTGTTGGTGTCTTTGATTGACATCCATGATTTCTCTAATTGGTAAATGCAATTAAAAGTTGTTGATGGAAGGCGAAAGGATTAATGTCCAACATCGTTTTTTATTTGAGTAGTTGATGGTCTAATCCCACACGGTCTGAATTGGTTATTCCACCTAGAGATGTTGTTTGGTGATTTTTGTTTTGTTGTTTTCTTTTGGTCGTATGAATTTCGTCATTGTTTCTGATCGACTCTATTTTAGACATACCTTATGCTTGAATGACTTTCATCTTTTTACTTAATACATAATTGCCGCCTTAAAATAAAAATTGACTCAAAATGTAATTACAATACAATCAGTTGAGTTTTTCTCCAAGTTTCACAAAAATTTAATGAATAGTCACAATTGCTTGAAGTGGAAATCATAAGCCTTCTGTATGTAATTCATTGGACAACTGAGCTCGGATCGACTAAGGTGATATTCAAGTTGAATTCAAAGAACATTGTAGCTGTGACATAATTTAACCTGGAAGGCCATCTAAATATGAGCCTATTATTTTAAATTTTAGAAGTATTTTATCTTCTTACTTTCACAATTTTTCGGTAGAGTTTATACTTTATAAGGAAAAAAAAACTCATGTAGTAACGAGTGACCTTTTTACATTTTTATAGATTTATTAATGGAAAATGCTAGATATCAAGAATGGATTTTTACGATGGATTCAAGAATGACATGACAGAATAATTACCCTTAGATTTCAATCTTATTTATTAACGTTTCATAAAAAAAAAATACATAACACCCACCACCCCATGATTTCCGGCTAAGCTGAGATTTTATTAGCGAACATTAATTTCGGGACAATTTCTTGATAAAATCTTTCATGATATATAACATCGCTCTTAATTAATATATGCCAATGTGACAATGTTATAATGCATAACCAATGCTTAGATTTTTTTAACAAGCAAAACAAAGCAATTTTACTAATACTCCATGTTCATCTTGTAAGGCACACCACACCAATTAAGATGTAACCATTAGCAAGCCAACAAAAGCCAGAGAAGGATATGCCTAGTTACAAAATAATTTTTGAAAGAAAGAAATGAATGGATTGAAGCACATCAACCACTTTTCATGGCTTCAAACTCTTGAGTGCATGCACATGCAATATGAACATTAATCAGTATAGAAAACCATACATTTCCAAATTTTGTCCGCATGGTACAGTAGCACTTCTAAGATGCTCATTAGTAGTCTACACTATGCTCCAAATTAAATAAATTTCTCCTACTAACCCATTCTTATTGTAATGTTTTAAAAATCGAATCGAAGGATGGTTCAATCGATTGAATCGGAAATTGACATTTTCTATAGTATGGTTATATCAACAATCCGACAGTAGTTCCGTTCAAGTTCAAAGAGTGTAATTAAAAACATTGAACCATGAATTTAAGATCTAATGAGTTTGATATCTAATGAGTTTGATGTCTAATTCAAATTTTAAAACATTTTTCTGCAAATTCTTCATGTACCATGTTCATGCATGCTAAAATATGCGCATGCAAACAAGTATGGCGGCGGCTAAAGACCGCTTGTTCCTTGCCCAGTTAAGGGCATAGTGGGGACAGCATGTCCCTCAAAATCTCATTAACACTTGATACAAACATGGACTTGGACCCAAGTGTGCCATCAAGTTGGGATACATGCTAGATGATGTGTAGCTTGTAGCGTAGGGTCTTCCAAAGTTGTTGTTACATAGTGGGACCAATCATGGGTTCGAGGTTTGCATTATTATGATGATGAATTCAGCTAACGAATAAGGACGGTGAAGAGGGTGGGGACTTCTAGCTTGTATGGGGTTTAGAAAGGTGCCTGTACTTTTAGTGGGGCCTAACTAATTTAGGATTAATGAAGTTTCAATTCCAAGCTAATTTTAACTCTTTTCTAAATAATAAACTAATTTTAACATGGTCTTGAGACTCCTCTATTTTAAGCAAGTTGTCCAAGGTTCAAAATCTAACTTCTATATGAAAAATTTTGGTTAAGAGAAAATAATCTAATTTGTGTATTCAATAAATTTTACAATGGATATTATAGTCAAAGATAAACGATGATGGAGTAACTATCAACAAATAATTATCAAGTCCTCGTCAACAATAGAGACGTTTCTCAACCTCATGGGTGACTGATTAGAATGCTTTGCCTCTTTGTTTCACCACCGGGGGTTACAATTTGCAACTATTTTCATGTTCGTACGCAAATATGTATGTTGAGTATAACTCATACGTACCGACAAGATATGGTTCAAGGGTAAATGTTGTACACTGTAGATCACAATTTTTTATTGTAATAATACAGAAAAACTGTAGCAACTTTGTAGTTCAAGGAAAGTTGTATACACAATTGACCTTCATTAACGCATGTCGTGTGTTCGTTATTTTCATTTTTTTTTTACACTCTTTTGAACCGGGTTGCAGTTCAAGTAGTATACCTAAGTTGAATACCATAAAAATCACCTTACAAGATTTTCCTTGAGAGTTTGTTTGAAACCTTTGTAACAAGATTTGATTTGGCTTGACTATTGTTTGTGCAGAATATTGTAAGGAGCAATTGTTTGCTTGCGTGTGAGATATCGAAAGTGAGGACAAAATGTGAGATAGTGTTTGAGTTTGGTGTAGTGCGCGTGCATTTCAAAGAGTGGCTGCCAGCCACAACCATAAGATTTACTAGTATCCATGACGCCATACACTCACATCATTTTTACCTCTTAAAACTGCAAAATTTTATTTCATTCTGAACTCACAAATTTTCATCATTGCCTTCAAATTTAGCATTCCCTTTTCCTATCATTTAGATCTTGTGGTGTATCTTTCCTTTTTCATTCTAAATACTAGTTACACGTTTTATACCCGTAATTTATACTAATTAAGGGAAGCTTGTGCCTTGTGGATATATTTTTGATTATGGTGAATTATTGATATAATAATATTCACAACTCGTAAATTTGAAGTCAAGGAGACCATCTACATGATGGAGAAGTTAGTTTTAGCTGTCGGCATAGACAGACTTCCAAAACTTCCTATAAAAGACCATCAATCACTAATTAATCCCTTCAAAATTACTGTTACTTTTATACAACTACCTAGTTGAACATTATGATCTATCTAGATCAACTTTATTTTCAAATAAGCTATAATTGAGCTTCTAAATTTAGACCCGGGGTTCTGTATCTTTGCCGGCTTAATGTGTGTAGAATTTTAAGAAACCATGGCGTTCCCGCGCAGCTAGAGGCCACATAGAACAAACAAATAGGATTTGGATTCTCTCATTCCCTTCATTCTCTCCTTCCAAAACTTGTATCTATTTCTTTCTAAATTTTAGAGAAAAGATCAAGAGAGAGAGATACAACTTATGAAAGGAGAGAATGAGGAGAGGAAGATGATTCAAATTCCAACAAATTAGAATTTCATGATATTGCATTCAAAATTATGTTAGGATGCGAAATTGCTTAATGAAATGATTTGCAACATAAAATTACAGACCTATTTATGGAGCATAATTGTGGTATAATTCAACCTTGGTATATTCCCAGTCAATGATATATGAATTTTGAGCCGAGGATCTAAAGTAGCTCACTATTTTAATAGAGACATAGAGATATCACCGAAGTTCGAACCATTATGGATAGTAGCATCAAATTT
>Ga0315913_1009821_pt1 | contig 11148 bp, 6 predicted proteins | sample MpolsnodulesMG_FD_207736 | JGI IMG/M metagenome (GOLD analysis project Ga0315913, IMG submission 207736) | Medicago polymorpha root nodule microbial communities from Los Angeles, California, United States - small nodules | ecosystem: Host-associated > Plants > Roots > Nodule | place: USA... | reverse complement strand
TCACTTTTAAAACTGTACTTTTGTTCTTTGAGTGGTGAGAAACAACTTTAGATTCAAGAAGGTCATCTAGATCAACAACAGGGCGAAAACATTGAGATAATTTGCTCTTTGAAAAGCTCCTCATGATGTACTGGTTGTGTAACTCAAGAAAAATAAATTCTTCAAGAGTTTGGAGTTAAAGATGAGGATATTTTTGTGTATAACTTCAAGCTAGCAAAGGAAACACCACATATAGAAAATAGGGTAACTCTTTTTTATATGAAAATTTGGTTTTCGTTGTAAGATGCTAGAAATGTTTGGTTGGTGGGTGTTATATATTGTTGTTATGGCTCTCTATTTATGTGAAGTGACTACTCAATGGTTCTTCTTTACTACTTTGTTTTCTTCTTCTTTTTCTTTAGTGAAAGAGTTCAAAGTTGGGGGAAATAAAGAGAGAAGGCCACTTAGGTGCTCCTTGTTAGAGACAGGTTGAAGGATTATGAGACTTTTATATATTTTTTCTTTTTAGAAAGAGGGGTTAGAAAAAGGAATGGGCTTTTCCATAGATTTTTATTTTCAATATCATAAAGGTGATGGAGAGACTTTATGTATTTTAAGATATGTGGCAATGAATTATCAAAGTGAATATGAATTACAAGACGTGCATTATATTTGAAAGTCTATCATAAAGACGATTTTCTCCAAAGTTTAATGTTTATTTGGATTCTGGATTGAATTGATACTAGAAAACTATTCCTTGTGAATATTTTTTGTCCGAACATCTCTAGTTAAATTGAAAGAGATATCTTATCATCTTATTTAGGTGTTTTCAAATGTGTGTATTTGTTTTTGTTAGATAAAAACCAATAGATAGTCAATAAGGTAGTTGATATATAGCAGATTAGTTTATGGTCGACCCCATACATCATTTATTGAATGAACCTAAAAAGTGAAAAATTGTTTACATTTAAGACCAGAGGAAATATTTGGTAGTGGATAATCTATCTAATTAAATTTATAGTGTTCAATAAAATTGGCGATGAATAATGGATAAATATTAAATGACAATAACATTTTTTTTAACTAATATTGAACTTTTTCAATTAAAATAGTATGTGTAATTTTGAGAGAGAGAAATGGTAAACGATTAGTTCAAACACTCTTTGAAGATACTTATGAAAAATAGCTATAAATTTGTAAAAGAAATGTTACAAGTTCGTGAGAAAAATTGTGGCCAAACATAACAATACTTTATAAATTCAAAATTTAATCTTGTGAAATAAATCATGTATATATCACAATTATTAAACCACCCTTTATACGTAGGATATTCAATATTAACGTTTTATGGTCAACCCACATAGGTTAGTTTCAGACCTTAGAGTGTGCTCATTTTAAGGTCTCACGTTTGACTCTTCTCAATGCTCAGTTCGGTGTGTTAGTTTGCCTACTTAAAAAAAAAACTACTTATGTTCAAAGACAACTTAACTAGAAAAAAAATATTGGTTCCTCATACTTAGGGCTGGGGGAGAAAAAGTCACATAATCTCTTTGGATTTTAACCAATTTTTTTTCTTTCTAAACAACCACTATTAACTTGAAAAAATAAAAATAAAAAATAGGTATAGAAATTAACAGCGAGAGTATCATCACCATCCCTCTTCCCAAACTCGCATATCTATTCCGCCAAGATTTTAATCTACCCTTCACAACCTTTATCATTGAATCCCAAGTTGACACATTTCTAGGATTTGCACCTACCGAGAGACTAGGATAGAGAAAAGGGAGAGACCTCACTTTGCATTGTAAAACGATTGCCTCCAAATTCATGAATGAGTATTTGATGCCAAAAGACTACTTTTGGAGAAGTTCACTTTCAAACTAGAGATCAACTCAAACCATCTAAGAATCGCCTTCATTGTTTAAAGATTCCCAACACAAGATTCAACTCTAAATAAAGTATCATCCCCCAAGCCTTGAAGCCTTTGAGAAAAAGAAATTCCACCGCAACTTTCATTAGAGAATCCAACCACTCCGTCGCCAATAGAAAAAGAAAAGGAGCTAGCGGGTCGCCTTGTTTAAGGCCTCTTTTAATAAGAGAAATGATATTTGTACAACCATTTTTGTACAACTTTCTCTTTCATACTCACATTATCTTTTTACTCTCTCTCTTCCTTTTTCTCTCTATTGTTTTTGACCAATGAGAAGAGAGAACAACAAAGTTGTCCTAAAAGTTGTACCAAAAGAGTTGTTCAAATATCACTACTCTATTAACTTGTTTTTGTTGGACTCTCATTCACGAATACCAACAAAGTACCCCAATGCACACACCTTTATCCAAGCATACCAATCTTCATTGAAACCAACACGGCACCCATTCAATCATTCAAAGGACAATCTCTCCAAGCCCCATAACAACCTCCTTAAAGTCCTTATTCTTGATCCATAAATTATTAAATCTAAAAGGTTTTGGACCCCAATCAAACTCCTCATAATTAATGAATGATAATCGTCAATGATCTGAGACGTCTCTATGAAGATCCCAAAGGTGACCAATTCCCCACTCAGCTTTCCAATCATGAGAAACCAACATACGATCCAATCGACTCATACATTTTCCATTCAATTGAACCCAAGTAATCCTCCTTCTAAAAAGAGGTAAGTCGGTAAGTCCTGGCATTTGAACCCAAGTAATCCTTCTTCCTTCACTACATGTCAACCTTGACAAGACCACCCCACACCTTTCTTCCACCAATCTAGTTGCATTAAAATAAACCCCCATTGTTGCTTTTTTCCAAGGAAAATACATGGTACACAAACATTAAGGACAATGCACCTCTTTCTTTTCACTCCCCCCTCTAGGCAAATGCCAAGTAAACCTTGACCTTGTAACGAAGAAATGAAGTTGCCCTTGTTCTCATCTCATGGACCACATTGTCAACAAACAATCACTATTACAAACCGAAAGAAACAAAAGCCTACTCTACTTCTAAACTCCCCTCAAAGCTTAACACATAAGTTACCCATCACCAACTCTAGTTTTGTTTCTTCTAAAGCCAAAACCTCCACCCTCTCCCTCCTAACCAACTCCAACACCTTCCGTCTCTTCACTCTACTCCCTAAGCCCGTTATATTAAAAGAACACACTATCATCTATCCACGTCCCTCATTGCGACATTCTCTGCCACTTCTTGTTCCTCCAAATCAATGAGCCTATTAATCATCGCAATTCTCTTGCCATCATTACTCTTTGCGCCTAAATTTGCACCGATGTTAAAAAGGCGCTCCACCTCAATACGATAATTCTCCTCTTCCTCTAAAGAAAAAGACCCTCTTTTATGATAAAGACACTCCCTAACAGTTTTCCGTCTTCGGCCGGAAATGGTTTTAGCCAAAAATGTTATTCTCCTTGGCCTTGGTTTCAAGGCTCAAAATCAATGTTCGAAACTTCCGGATAAGTCCCACAGATTGGATTGGTAAAACCAAACTTCTTTTGTGATATATGGGAAAAACGTGAAACACTTGTTTTTACCAAAGGAAAAAGTAAAAACATATGGACAATCAAAATTAAAGCGGGCCTTGCAATCACTTGATTAATCTGTATCATATGAAAAGGATACAAGAAAATCTTGTATGCCTAGTGGAATATCCTTTCCTTTTTGGCATAACCACTTCATGAAGTTACTGCTTCTATGTGGAGGCTCCAATACCTTAACTTGCCATGATATTAATGTTAGAAACAACTGGTTTTCTATTTTTTAGAAAGAAAAAAAAAAGTTGTTGTTCTTCTTTTATATACATTCCCTCCACTAAAGGTAATCTCATTTGAGACATGATAGACACTAAATATGATTTTTTCCAATGGATATTTTAACATTTATTCGTTATGTTATACGAGTTTAGCAACTTCTACTGGACATACATTGTGTTAGAAAAAAAGATATTTGTGTACTAGAACTTGTTCGCTACAACTTATTTTCTAAAAACAAATATAATAATTTTTACAGTTTTCATCCATTTGTTACACATTCTAGATAAATATCTAAAAACTACTTCAAATGATTTTTCTATAACTAAAAAAATAGGATCAATTTGTCCCTCTCTTCTTTTGTTTGGTTTCTTCTTTCCCTATTGATTCTTCTATTTGGTTGTTTCTCTTTATTGGTTTGGTTCTTTTCCGCGATAGTTCATCTCTTTGATTGTTGTTTCCGCTTTGGTTGCTGGTCTTTATGTAGCTTATCCTCTCTGGCTACTTACTTTGGTTAGTCCTCTTAACATAATTATGAATATAAGAATTTGAAGTTTGACATTTAAATTATGAATATATAAGGAGATTCTTTTCAGTATTCTTTCTGGTTAAGATACCGGCGGCAACCTCTTTTTGGGATAGATTAAAATATAATAAAGATTAATTTAACATATTTGTCTTATGAATATCATTGTTTTCATGTCTTTATTAATTGTTTTTGCTTTTCTCTTATGTTTTGCTTTTAAAAAGTCCCGATAATTTTTTAGAAAAAGGTTGCTTTCAATAAGCTTAAGCAGAAATCAAGACACTTGTCATGTTTCCCAAGTCTGTGAACAAAAAGACTAACTGCGTTTGTAGAGGAAAATAAAAATACGCAACTACAAAAGTTGTCGTGTATCTTGTACTTCAACTTAAAGTTCCATTGAGCTTGAAGGGGAAGTGGAAGCAATTATAGTAGCAACAAACTATCCAATTTTATTTTATTTTTTTATATCTTTTGTGAAACTGAATCATGTTGTCCAATTCAAACCACCTTTAATTGAGTTACATTTAGGATTTATTTCTTTAGGGTTTGTTGAGAGAATAGAGAAACGACGAGTGTGAAATTCCAGCACTCAGACAAGATGCTATGTGTGATGTCCTAACAGGTGTCAAAAATGATGTCAGGACTCCATAATAACTTTTTCAACAGACAATAAAAGATATACAAAAAGTAAAAGACACAAAGTGTTAACTCAGTTCGGTGCAACTTCACCTACGTCTGGGGGCTATCAAGTTAGGAAGGAAATTCACTATAGTAGTATCAATTCAAAGCATACATAAAAACCCTTGGTATACTAGCTTCTCACTTAATCACTATCCGTGAAATTTCTACAACTAGTCCTAGATATGAGAGATCCCCCTCCCATTTTCTCTTAATCACAACCCTGTGATCGTCCTATTAATAAAAGATGATGGAGGCACACTCCATGAAAAGCAGAATTCACTCTTGCTTCAAAGCTTATGAGTAATTCAAAATTACAAATCAAAGACAATCCAACTCTAGCATCAATATGATATTGGAGTGGCTAACAAATTACAAAGACTCAAACCTTAAATAGCTCTCTAGTAAATTGCGGCTTCAGTGCTCAATTAGGTCTTCTGTCTTTGTTTATATAGTCTGAATGCAGAATGAGTGTGATGCATAAGTTCGGTTAAAGATCAGCTGAAATCTCGATATTTCAGCACAAATATATTGAAGCAGACCAATTGTTTCCTTAAATGTTGCAACAACATTCTTAAGGACTAAGTTAAGCATAAACCGCATTCATCTGCTTCTAGAATCACGCAATCTTGGTCAACTCTTCTCGTGAAACAAATCTTTAGATATTATATGAAAATCTTCACGTTTAAGATAAATCTCCAAGAATGCGGATCATAGCACGCTATGATGTCGTACCAACATGTTAAGACATTATGTCTGACATCTTGCTATAACTAAAGTTTTAACAAAATGCAGTTAATACTAGTCTAAAAAACTAACAATCTCCCCCTTTGGCAAATTTTGGTTAAAACAATCTTTGCATCATTATCAGAAGAGTGGGAGATCATATGGTCATATCTTCTTTCATTTAAAATAAGTATTCAACTCGAAATAAGATAACAGAAGAACTTCAGCATTTTTTTAAAGACTTACTTTAAAAATAATGCACAGATGGACATGTTGAGACATTGTAACAACCCAATATTTTTATATATGTTTTAATAGTTTATGTGACATATTTTTATTTTAATCTTTCAATGATCTTTTTCATAAATTGTTTGATTATTTATATCTTATATTATTTTATTAGATGCTTCATTTTATTTATTTTAATTTTTAGTATGTGAGTGTATCACTATAAAAAAATAAAAATTAGTGAGGGATATTTAGTGAGGGAAAACGTGAAATTCCTTTCTAATTCCGTCACTAAATTTTGCGACCAAGGAATTTGTGAGGAATTTCATTTTTTCTGTCACTAATTTCCCTCGCTAATTTTGCTTTTTCTAGTAGTGTATACCAGATATTTTAATTAATTAAACTAGAAGATAAAGGAACTAATATTATTAGTCATAGAATAGGACTGGCTAAAATTTCAGCTGTGGAATTAATTCTTAGGGTGCGTTTGATTTCTTGAAAAATGAAGGACAAGACAGAACAACTTCAGTTGTCCAGTGTTTGATTTGTAAAACTGTTTTAGGGACAGGACAACCTGGAGGCAAGAGACAGGACAAAAACTGAAATTTTTGTCCCTCACCAAACCACAACACAACTTTTTGTCCCACGTACAAGTTGTCTAAAACACCAAAATAGCATTTCCTCCTTCAAAAATCTTATAAAACGAAAAATTATTCAATACAATAAAAATTTGTTATATGTTGTTCTGCCTTGTGTTGTGTTGTTCTGCTTTGTACTGTTCTGTCTAGTACTTACTGTTTTGCAAACCAAACACACCCTTAGTATTAAAGATATATGCACGTATACATTTAAATGCTTTCTAACTTTTTCTCTATGCCGTCCTTTCAAAAGAAAAATATTTTCTCTATGCCACCTCAAATTGTTAGTAGTGTTGTTGACCAAGTTTATTTCCCTAATTGATGTCAATCTCATCTTTTGATCTCTTGCATTCTAATTTATGGGTACCTTTGACTAGAATAATCTCTTTAATATTGACTTTATTTCCATCAATTCCACCTTAACTCTCCTTGATCTTGTATCGTGCCTTGCCTTACATACATCAGCCTAGTAATGTTTTAAATCACCCTCGACTTCACAAGAAGCTACACATCTAGATAGTTAATAAAAGAGAGAAGAAAATATGGAGCCTATTTTTCATTAAAAATATATCACGCCCAACCATCACCTTGCCGTGTATATCCAAAAATATTTCCAAGTCCTTCTCTTGCCGTGTATATCCAAAAATATTTCCAAGTCCTTCTCTTCTAATTTCTTGTCATTCCAGCGTTGAGTACTCTCTCTCATTCACCATGGGACGGTAAATTGTGTGTTACTAGGAAGCGGCGAAGGTAAGAGCTTTTTCCCCATACGTTCTTACTAAGTGCTAGGACCTTGTTATGAAATGGTGGTAGAATTTCTTGTTGTTTGAAAGAAGAAGAAGAAAAAATTAATATATATATATATATATATATTTATTAAAGTTTGGATTTATTTATGAAATTTATATATGAGAATGTGGTATTGATTTTTATTATGTTTTATATGCTTTGTGAAGTTTGAGAATAAAAATATGTAATTTGTTTAAGATTTAATTGTGTGCAACGTTTTAGCCTGTGTGGCTCGTTTTATTTTGCATCTTCCAAGCATATGCATAGCCTGTGTGGCTTGTTTCATTTTAATGACATTTGCATAGCCTGTGTGGCTTGTTTAGACTGTGTGGCTCGTTCTTAGCCTGTGTGGCTTGTTTATATCCGGATCATGTAGTGATTAAGAGCATGCATGTCATGCATAATTTCATTTGTGTTATTTTCTTAAAATATGGCCTGAGTGTAATTTTATTTCTTTTGATCGAGAAGATTTTATACTATCTATTTTAGAGCATTGTTCTTGTGCTTTGAGTATGAACCAATTGGGATAAGGAAATTGACCCTTACATTAATGTAATGTTGTACGTACCTGATGTAGTAAATCCGCAAGTGCACGGTTTACCGAAGTAGTAATAAAGAGTATCGTTCCAACAGGGAGTTATGAATTCAATTAACCTTCAACATAATTAGCAAAGAGTTTGAGTTGAAAAGTTTGGATTTTGTTTTAAAAGGGAAATAACAATAATAATAAAAAGGTGTCTTGGGATTATTGGTTCGTCATGGTGACAAATCCTTCATAAACCAAACCTAAACCTAGAACTTTATGTTGGACCTATTTTCTAAATACAAGTTTCTGTTTAGTCTATCACATCTCCTTTCGGTCTTAGTGACTGTGTTTCTCTAGCAATCACACCTATTTTCATGGTTGATTGCTATTGAAATTCTTGAAGCTCGAAACTTTATTGTCTCAAGGTTTGCTAGACTATTCTCATGTTTCGCAATCCTTGTCTAATTTTACTTGTTCCAATATCAAAACTTCTTCTTTCGATGCTTTGCTTTGATATTTGTGATTATGAATTAACAAGTATTAACCCTCCGCTGACGCTTTATGAATTTGATACTTGTTAATTCATTATTAAAACGGTGAAATTAGATTAGAAAATAGATTTACATAAAATTAGGGTTCGAAGCTTGGTTTGATAGAGATTAGGTTATTAGACTCATCCAACAATCCCAAGACAAGAAGAGTCTACTTACTCATTCTCATTTTAGACATAGAAGAGAAGAAGAAGAACATAAAATAACAATAAAATAAAGGTGAACTTTTATTCAAAGAAACAATTGTCACTTATTATTTCCAAGAACAAAAGATGATTATATAAGCTAGATGGCTGCTCTATTTATAGTCTAACATTGACTTGAGCCCTAAAAAATAAATCACTAAAGTGTTGCACAAGAAACCATGGGCTCTAGGTCAGAAATACTAAAACAGGCAGCTTGTCGAAGAAGCAAAAGCAGTAAAAGGGCAATAAGGGGCGCGCCAAGCTTCATATTTTGGTGAAAGATCTTCAAACTTTTTGCACAATATATTTTTGTATAAGATCTTCATATTTTTGGCACAAATAAGCTCCAAATAACCTTTCTTTTGTTCCAAGACGCAATCTTTGAAATACTTGTTTCGGAAATAAAATAACTTACAATTGAAGTAACATAGCTCTAAAAAGGAAATAAAAACATATAAAATCTAAATAAAATAAACTCAAATATTATATAAAAAGCACTAATTATTGACTCATCAGTACCGAATATAAAATATGAAGCTTGATGTGTGATGAAACGCTTACGGGGGCAAATTCGGTTTTTTAATGGAAAAGAAGATTAGTTTTTATTTAGTTGTAATTGTAACTTTAAAAATATTTTTGAACTCTATTATTAAGAAGTAATTTTCTATTGATTTATTTTTAATAGTTTATCTTTCTATTAGTTTCGAACAAAAAGTTTGTAAAAAAAAAATTATAGTCTCATATTTTCTAAAATAAATGAATAATTTTAATTAATGTCTTGGATGAAAATCCGGGGCGTTACAGACATCATGGAGCACATCAGAGGCGTCAGCAACAGATTAGATATGGAACCCAACCTCACAGAAAATATCAGTAGAAATAAACTCCACAGAGAGAAATAAACTCTCATTCATTTATCAGCCCAGGGAGAAATAAACTCACACATATAATGCATCAGAGAAAAAAAATAAATTTCTCATATCCTCAAGATGTCAGGGCATCTGGTAAGACACCAGTTCACCAAAACGTACACACCCACATGCATTTCAATCAAGCACATACTACCATTAAATCTATCATATATAAGTAGGCTAGTAACTGATAAAGCTCCCCCTCAATGGTAGACCAGAAAAAAAATTATGCTCACCCTCAGACAATGCTTCCGTAGCAACATGCATAATGAAAACCTACCATATTATAAATGCTAGTCCCCCTTTAGTTGCAGAAATCATGCAATGTCATAACAATATGCATAACATCTAAAATCTACTCCCCCTTTCTAGCCATAAATTCTAACAAACTATCATGTATAAAGAGCTAAAGTAACACATTGTCAAAGCACAAAACATAAAGTGAAGATATTACAGAGCAGGCATTGCCCATAAATATCAAGGAGTAAAAAAGATATAAAAAAAAAAAATAATGTTTGGACTGCCTTCTGTTTCCTCATTCTCCTCACTACTGGTATCCTTATTTGCAACATCCTCTGTATTGCCGTCGGCATTTTCTTTGTCAGCATCCATAGTGGCTTGTGCTGATAGACTCAAGTTAGGCTTGTCCACACTAGCCTTCCTTTCAGTGCTGGACTAGATTGTTTCTTCCATGGTTTTGGTCATTTCTTGAAGCTCTGCAAGGATACCTTCCTTTGTAGTGGAGCTAGCAGCTTCTTGTTAAGATGTTAGGACAATGTCTGGGACATGTGACCCTGCAAGCAGCTTATAGTGAAAATTAAGAGGGAATTCTCTCCTGCTTGCAACATCAGCACTAACCAAGATTCCAGGATGTTGGTTCCGAATGATAGCACAAATGAGTGATTGAAAGGCAATGGACTTCTTTATAGCAAATGTTTGAGAATGCTTCACAGTTTGCTTAAATACATATGAACCAAAGTTGAAGTTAATTTTTGTTCCTACAATGTAAATAAATCTTCCCAAACCTATAGCAATAGTGGAGGTATGATTGGTTGGCACCCAATTCGCAGCTTCTAGCTTGTGGAGAACGACATACTTCACACTTAACTTGCGTGAGACCAAATTACCTTTGATAGGCCATTTTTTGACTTGAATTGCTGTAATCTCCTTGCAAATATCATTATGAGTGATTTCCACTTCAGCATGTTATTCCTCATTCCTGCCTAAAACTCTATTAATTATCTCAGGGGAGAATTCTACACATTTTCCTCGGACAAATACCTTCCTCTACTCAGTGCTTAGGGGATTATCACAATCCTTAGGAATGTTGACTATGAATTCTTTCACCAACATTTCATAACAATTGCAAATGCCACTTACACTTCTTCTTAATCCAGCTTCATTAATGAGTTCCATGATTTGCTTACACTTCTTCTTTGTTGATTTGAGGATCATCCACTTCAGTTTCAGTATCTTCATTACTCGGTGTAGTTTCTGAAGGTAAGAAAAACCACAAGAAGGGGGGTTGAATTGTGTTGTTGGAAACTTCTTCTTTTACGTTCTAGATAACTGTCCTCAGGTTCAGAGTCTGAAGTAGTTCAGAGTCTGAGTGAGTTCAGAGTCTATGTGCAGCGGATAATGTAAAGAACAGAAGAAGAAAGAAC
>Ga0315913_1009820_pt1 | contig 11148 bp, 6 predicted proteins | sample MpolsnodulesMG_FD_207736 | JGI IMG/M metagenome (GOLD analysis project Ga0315913, IMG submission 207736) | Medicago polymorpha root nodule microbial communities from Los Angeles, California, United States - small nodules | ecosystem: Host-associated > Plants > Roots > Nodule | place: USA... | reverse complement strand
ATTTTTTTTTTTTTTTTACATAAAATTATATATATATATATATATATATATATATATATATATATATATATATATAATTTGACCCCCTTTATATAGTATTATTGTTTTCACATAGTCTATTTAATACATTACTCTATGAATGTTCGAAAAGAAAAAAAAAAAGTGGAAGACTCATTTGAATAAAAAGAAGGAGAAGAGGGAGAAATAATTGACAAATGTTTGTTACGGAAGAGATTTTGATTGTATGAAAAAATAGGAATTTGTTGAAAAATGGATTAATATTAAAATTTGTTTGTTACGAAAGAAAAATAACACATTAGATTTATTGAAAGAAAAAAAAAAGCGTGTGCAAATAAATATGATTTTATTGGCGGACTTCTTTTGTTACAATTTTATTGGTGGATTTTTTTTTTACAATTTTATTGGTGAATTAAAGTGAAGGTATAATAGGTAAAAAAAATCCAAATGAAAAATATGCAACTGATGGCTATGAGTTAACGAAACCAAATCCAAATAGTTAAAAACATCTAAAAATCGAAATAAATAACGACACTTAAAAAAAAAAAAAAAAAAACGGAAGGAGTAGTACATAATTTGATAATATTCAGCATTTCGCTAAACAGCATAATAAGCGGAAAAAAAGATATCATCAGAATTTGTAACAAACAAAAAAAGATATCAGAATTTAACTTATATTTTTGGTAAAATTATTTTCTAAGATTTGTTTGTTATTTTCGTTTGGTAAAGATTTGATTTAGAAATATGTTTTTATATTATAATTTGTAAATATATTTTAATATTGTAATTTATCTCTACATAGAAGGAAGAATAGAAGTTTAGAATCACACTTCTCCACACATCGTATATGTCTACAATCACAAACTCAGGAAGACCAAAAGAAACAACCACTTGCAATGTCGGGTTTTACAACCAAAACACCCTCAAATTTTTGGGTTGTTGACAGTGGTTGCACAGCCCATTCTACCTATGATCGAAACCTTTTCAAAGAGCTCAAAAAAACTACTAATACTAAAGCTAGAATTGCGAATGGAGCGTACATTCCCATAGAAGGTATTGGAACAGTTGAAATTGAAAGTCACTCAGGTGTGAAATTGATTTTGAATAATGTTAATTACGTTCCCGAAAATTGTTGTAGTCTTTTAAGTGTTGCTCGGTTGTTGGAGGAAGGCTACCATGTGTTATTTAAACGTAACAAGTGTTTGATTAAAGATCAAAACAACAAATTTATTGAAATTCGGATGAAATCCAGGAAATTTGTTTTAGACTCAATGAACATTAAATACTCAATGAACATTAAATATATTCCTTATGAAGATGAGAAAAAGAAAGGATCGGAGTCCAAAGAAGACCACGCCGATATAGGTGTATCGAAGAAATTTCCTGTTAAGAGAAAGAATGAAGATGTAAGTGAAAAACCACCATCTTTTATTACCAAGCTGAAGAACAACATAACTGCCATAAAAAAGCGATGTTTATACCTTGGAGCACAAGTTATTAAAGCTGATGGAGCCCTAATGGGTCTTGGGTCCAATGAAGTCAATGACAAAATTCAAGACAAAGTGAAAGATTACTGCACTCAAACCCAACCATGAAGAATTACACTCCAAATGAATCTAAATCCTTCTAGTGGTTGAAGAACCCACTGTGGGGGCATGAATGAACTATTTTTTTTAACATTATTCTATTTGTTTAAGACTTTTTTTTTTTTTTTAATTTCCAGTTTGGTTAATTTACTGATAAGAGTCAATTTACTTGCTATTAAGCGCAAATTACACTAGAAGCGGGGACAAGATTGACACACAAACGCAATCTCTCTGTTTTTTTATATCAATTCCTTTTGCTGGTATTTGTTTGTATATCATTAGATTTTATATATATTAGTTTAATTATTTTTCAAGTAAACAATTCGGGGAGGAGTTGAGGGCAAAGGAGGAAGCAAAGATTGATTCACAACACTTGCACTTAACAAAAAACAACTAACGCTTCCTTAAAAAAAAAAAAAAAAACAACCAACGCTGTTTGTATATAAAAAAACAACGATATTGTGTTAGATAATATTATCGTGTCAGTGGAGCGGTGTTCGTGGAATTGGTTGAGATTTAAGTCAAAGAACATGGATTACGATATGAATCATTGGTACGTGAATCCTAGAGCTTGTCTTAACTGGATGTGTGGATTTGCGTGGGTGATGTTGAGGATAATGCGTTCTTAGAACTGAGGGCATTTGGGCTGCCAAGGCACTTTTCTGAGAATCTGGCATTTGGGCTGCCAAGGCACTTTTCTGATAATCTGGAGTTGCTGCAGTGTCCGAGTAGTTTTGACTTCTTTAAAGTATTTTCAAATTCAGCATTGTTTCCGTGTGGAGGTTGCGTTCATGTGTATTGGTGGCAGGCCTTTTTTTTAGAAATCCAGGCAGCAGGAGAGGAGGGGTTTCAGTTGTTTCTTGTTTATGCGCGGTTAAGCATTGGCCGTCAACATATTTTATTCCATTAATTGTGGCTTGTATACTAATTTGTGTGTCAGGTTTCAAAGGTTTGAAGGTGTCGATAAGGCATTATCTTGATTGTATCTCAAAATTCCTTGCCCTTTATAGCAGCCGGTCCATTTGGAATTGTGTCTTGCACTCTCTCTTTTGTTGACTGGTAGCACGTGGGAGGCCTGGAGCGAGTCCTAAGATGCAATTCGTAAATGTGGTTTTTATTCTTTCTGTCACTGATGTGTTGGAAGGGTGCCTTTTTCAATTAGGGACATTTTGTGTCTGTTGCTGGAGGACTGACTGAATAGGGTTGGCCAGAGATACTTTGGAAGGGAAGATTCTCTGCATTAGAATTCTGCACTTAAATGTCTGGTCTTGGCTGTCAGTGCTTTGGGTTTATCAGGCTGAGTGTGGTCGGATCAATTGCGGCCCTTTGGTGTGTAACTTTGTTTCGATCATGTAGGGAGGTGCTTTCATATCTGCATAATGGTGCAGCCCACAATTGGAGAGGTTATCAGGAAGTAGGGCTGTTGAGGTTTGCCGAGCTTTCTGTGTTGTCAATATGGCTGGAGTACTATGGTAGATTGCAAAGTCTATTGAATTGCTTTTATCATATGCATTGTGTGTGTGTGATTTCTTTTGTGAATTAGAACAAATTTGATGCACTTCTGTGTGATCTTAAACCTGTTATGTTGGTGCCTTGTGCTATAATTTAATGAAATTTTCTTTGCTATTTTTCTCCCTTAAAGACTCCCAACAAAACTCATTTATTTATTGAATTTCTGACCATTAAGCTATTAAACAATAGCAATTCTTAGATGGACACAATTTCATTTGGTTACACATACATAAAAAGAAAAAAGTAAATGAATAATAATTAAAATAGTCATTAATTTTTAAATGATTATAACATTTATACATTTTTATATGTGTGACTAAATAAGATGTTTAAATTCTTGTGACCACTCAAGAATTATTCATTTGACTAAACAAATTAAAATTAAAGACAGAAAAACTCAACTACGTGGGGTGTAAAATATTCTTATTATTATGGTATTCACAACTTACACGATTTCTTTTAAAATTGTTGTCGGTTTAGGTGAAACTGGTTTAGAATAAGTGTAAAGTGTGTCCTGGTCAATTTGAATAACAGTCAATGTCGTGTGATCCCTTATTTCATGCTAATAATATAATATTGTTATGTGCCGGATGGACCATGCAACTCGTAAGCCATAGCCACAATATATATCGTCATAAAGCCTTGTGGAGAGCTTTAATTTGATGAGGATATATAAAATTAAAATTATGTATAGGAATGGGACCATTAACTGAAACTTGGACTAGCATATTCAAACCAGATCTAAATGAATTTGGATAAACAAAATTATCCCAAAGATAAGGGATACTAAAAATTATGATTTATTGACATATGATTAATTTTGATTTAACAAAATTATGATTTATTTTTTGACATATGTTTTTTCTATGTTACAACTCTTAAAGAATTATAGGTAATCTTTTATTGGAGTAAAAATTATTTTGTGAATATCATTTGTAATTTTTTTTGGTTATTTATCATTTTTAAGCCATGAATCTTTCTTGTTCATCCTAGCCAATGACTGCAGTGAGAAAAAAAAATACACAAGATTCAGGCATGTATGAACAACTTGAAACCCATTCTCATGCTAATCAGGTTCAGCAGAGTCGAAAAGTGATGGAGATATAACAAGCCGGTTTGGATTAGCTTATTCCAACTTGTCTACTACAAAAGCACTCGTGATACTGCTTGGGAGTGTTTACGGAAACAGTTTATAACATGTCCATTTGTTGTTTTCAGCTAACTATCATAAACTCTCCACGATGGCTTGTGTAAAAAAAGTTTGACAATGTTTTTTCTGTTGTTATAAAAATAGCTTGTACATAAGCACTTGTATGATAAGCTCGTATTCAATAAGCGCTTAATTAAGTAGGATATCCAAAAAGGCCCTATTTCAAAAAATATATTACACCCTTGAAACTTAATCAAAACAAAGAACACTTACATCTTGATCAAGGCATTCAAATTTCCAAACACTCTCACCAAGATCATCAATTTCATTCCACCATCTCATCCCAACTAAAATTCTTCCACTGACATTCTTAACCACCCAAAAATCAAGAGCAGCAAGAAGAACAGTCACCACAAAAATGATAACAAAGTTATCAACAAAGAGCGCCGATAGAATGTAAAATGCCAACGCCGCAGCCTGTCAAATACAAAACACAACAAATTTTACATCGCAAATAAAATAGTGCATGTATCTTATATAACAAAACAAAAAATTATGAAAAGAAATGAGCATAATTGATTAAACTAAACCTTGAAAAGAACATGAAAGAAACAAGTCCTTGGATTGGAGTAGTTTTCAACTACGGACTGCACAAAAAGGAAAATCACACGAATCTTAATTAATTATACTTATACTAATTACACAAATCGTTAGAGAAAATGAAATAATTGAAACCAGATCTAAGAATGGTTGAATTTACCTGGTTGGGATCCATGTGTGAGCTTCAGAGAGAGAATGAACGAAGCTTGTGAGGAATTAAAGACGATGGAGCATGCCAGATCTTACACCTTGCTGAGATTTTTCGATCCAAAAGTTTGTTAGATTAGCGAGGAAGATTGGTTACTTTCTATGTTGCTTGAATAGACTAAAGGGTCCTTTTTTTTTTCTTTCATTTTTTAATTGTTAGAAGAAATGCACAGCAACAATGTTTTTATATGGATTGGGCTTTACTAGTATTAACTAAATTTCTAAAGTAGTTGTTATCTGAACCTCCCCTTTTTCAATTACACTTTCACCACAGTCTTTCTCTTTCTCTAAAAAAGAAAATATTCCATCTAGGAGAATAGTTTGTAATAAGCTAGGTTTTGCAAGGTTTAAATATGTATTGATTAAAACAATTTAAGGTTTAGACTTATATTTAGGCTTCAGCTTTACATTTTTGAAAGTTTGGTATTGTCGGTAAGCCTACTTAAAAATATGTTTCATATGCATAAATAATATGAATTATGTTTAAATAAAGACTAATGAGCTAATAGAGTGATAAAATTAAACTTCATTTTTTTGGTTACAAATGGAAAAGAGAAAAAGAAAAGAAAAAACTAAAAAAAAAAAAAAAAACTTTAATGCCTAACAAAAGAGATGTCTAGTGCATCTGCAGGTTTAATTTGATTAATTAAACTTCATTTTGATACTTAACATTACATTTTAGAAAATAGACTATAAATGGTATTATATTTTGTAGATTATAACAATACATTTAGATGTGTGAAAAATTAACGTAGGCTAGCAAGTTTGAGTTATTGAAAACGGTTCACAAAATTCGTGGTTTATCAATCCTTGAGTTTTAGCATAGGTCTTTAGGTCATTGTTAGGGGATATATATGCTCTTATAAGTGGTACTTGGTAGGAGTAAATTCAAAATCTTTTACTAAAATTGCATGTGAAGTTATATTCATAGGATTATTAGTCAAGCGTATTTTATTTATTATTCATAAATCTAAGGATGAAACTCCTCAATTAGTTAGTAATATTATGATTCTTTTTTTTTTTTAATCAGTTAGTAATATTACGAGCCTGTCTTAATAAAGAAATTTGTATCTCTATTTTAGAGCCATTGAAATATTCGTTTAAAACCATTGCATTTATTTGTTTATCAATATTTGAAGTTTAAAGCGTCACTCTTGAGTCACTCCCAACCTCGTTGTCTAGAACATCACTTCATTGGAATTTAGACAATCGGTTAGTTTATAAATTATGAAAACCGATTCATTTATAAACTACTCTCTTTATCTCACAATTATTGTCTCTTTAACATTTTTTATTTTTCTCAAAATAATTGTCACTTTACAATACTCAATGCGACATTTATTATTTTTTTCCACTATTATACCCTTATTTATTGAATTTCATTCAACTTAACTACTCCACTAACTACAATTAATAAGGTATTTTGGTAAATGCTATTAATTTTACCATTGAAATCAACACAATTAATCATTTCCTTAATAATCGTGCATAAACCTTAAACGACTAATATTGTGAGACGGAGGGAGTAAAACTCAAGGATAAATAAACTATGAATTTTGTGAAAGTTTTCAATAATTCAAAATGGCTAGCCTACATTAGCTTTTCCTTCATTTAAATGTAATGTTATAAACTAGAAAGTCCGAGACAATGAATCAAATAGAGATGTGTTATTTGAACAACCATTTTGGTGACAATTTTTTGGACAACCATAAATTTATAAAGAAATGTAGGTATTGACACACAAAACAAAACAACAGAGAGAGAAAGTAAAAGTATAATATGAGTATGAGAGAGAAAGCTATCACAAAAGTTGTCATAAATTGATTGTTCAAATATCATTTCTCATCAAATAAGACTATAAATCGATTTTCCCCTGTTTTAGAAATAGAGTAGCGGTACATCTAAAAGGGAAAGAAAACGACTACTACATTTTTAGTCCAAAAATATTCAGTCATAAAAACCACACGAATATGGTTAATATTTGGCAAATAACATAACCCTTAATCTATTCTAATTATGAAAAAAATCCCAAACATGTTTACCACGAAGGACAATGTTAGAACGAGGAGAACATGGGTACGAAGACCTCCCCATAAACTTGTGTTGACTAATAGTACTTCAACTAACCACGCTAAGTGATATAATTTCAATTCTTAATTAGCTCTGCTCTGTAAATAGAGAACCGTCTATACATTTTATTTTACATATCTATTCAATATGATTTCTCTTGAGAATTCTCTCTCATTTCCAAGTTCTCAAGCTTCCAAATTCAATTTCCTTCACGATTTCAAGAATTCTAATAAACCCAGTGGCATTGTTTGCTGCCACAATGTCATATATAAAATAAAATATATAAGTCTAAATAAGATTTTCGTATTTGATTTTTTATTTAGGGAATGATTTTCGTTTGTGTTAGGTTTATAACATTTACCAACAATAATATGAGTTTGGTTTGTGATCAGTTTGTAACATTTATCAGCAAGAATAAAAGTTTCCTTAAAAAGAAACAAGCATAAATTTTTTTATCTTTTTATTGCTCCTCCTTTATTTTATATTCTTTTTTCTTGTCTTTTATTTAGGGAAAAATAAAATCTATTTGTTTTCCTTTTCTCCTATTCAACCTACATAATTAACTAAATATAGAAACGATCAGGGTTGAAATTAGAACGAATACTTCGTTTAAATATTTTTTTTATATATGCTTGCATATATAAAGACAAGTTTGACCATAAAATGAAAAATGGTGAATGTAAACGGGTTAATGGTGGAAGATAAATATGGAAATAAATAAAATCACATTCCAAATAAAAGTATTTCATTCATAATATTAATGATTAATTTACAGCTCTGGAATGACATACTTAAAATGGAAAATTAAGAAAACTATCGAGGACTCGTATAAAACTAAGGTCCTCCTAATTAAACAAAAATCCGAAAAGCTTAAAAAGGAAATGAAAAACTAAGAAGGACTCCTATTTTGGTTATTTATCATTTTTAAATTTATTTATGAGTCTAATTCCTATTGATTTTAAAATAAATTACCGAATTTTTTTTCAATTCTTCGAAATCAAAAGTAATATAGATGGCTGGATCTCACTTTTTGCTATAGAATTAAAGTGTAAAAACTCTCAACTCTCATTTCAATTAATTAATTGTAGTTGTAGCTAATACAATCAAAGTTATAGAGAATCAAGGTAACTCGAACTATTCACTTATTCACTTCAACGGGTGAATTTTTATCAATTAGATTGGTTGATAAAAAAAATTAGCAAAAGCACCGAAAATAAATACAAATATTGAAAAAATTAAGATATTCTAAAACAAAAATATGTCCATTCATAATAATTACTGATAATAAATTACAGCATTGGAATGGCATACTAAAAAAGGAAACCAAAAACTAATAAGGACTCATAAAATAAAGGTCCTCCAAATTCAAATTACTAAAATCCGAAAAGCTTAAAAAGGAAATGAAAAACTAAGAAGGACTCCTAAAAATAAGGTCCTCCTAATTATTAAAAAAGATGTAAATTTTGATTATGTTTGATCCTCTAATTAAATATCACAGAAGATCACGCGGCTAATAGTAAAGCAAATCACGCTAATTAAGCGGCAGATGGAGCAGGGACAATCTTCAAATCAGAAGCTTTCAAAATTGCTGAAGCTAAGTGATTTGCATTAACAGGTTGCTTGTAGTCCAAACTCTCATCTTCATATACATCCCACCACTTCTTCACCAACATCTTTATGTCTTCTCTTTGCATATTCTCCTCCACTCCAGTGTACCTCCAAGGCTTAGACCCCTACACCATCACACAAATTATAATTAATTAACCAAATTAAAGGACATTTAAGGGTTGATTACTAGATTGGTAATATTAAAAACTTACTGCTGCACAGTAATGAACAACTTTGACTTTCTCAAGTTCAACATTCTCAGGATGACGCCACAACATGGCCAGCACAAGATTGTAAACATTTGGAATTGGCTTATATTTGTCCTTGAAGTACATATTCAAAAAGTCCTACAAAAGATATATACATATATGGTTAGTTGTTAGCATGATAATCAAATCCAAGGTCACAACAGATATTTATCAAGTAAAATACCTGCTCAGCAAAGGAAGTTGGCTCAGTGACTTGGAGTTTTTGAAGAAGATCATGGTAAGTAGCCATGTTTGGTTCATAAACAAACATGCCAGCATTGAAATAGAGAGGAGGTTTGGGCCCAAAATTAGTAGGCCACTGAACCTTGTCAGGGCACTGTTGACAGTAACCGATTTCATATTGATTGGTATGACGCCAGGAGGCCTCACAGAAGCAATCCATCACAGCATAGAAATAGTTGTTTGGCAAGTCAAATAGGTGATCAATGTTTTCAAAAACTTGTATGTCACCATCAAGGTAAATCATCTTGTCATACTCCTCAAACTGCAATATTCATTTTGCAATTAAAACGTAATCTCAAATCAATCTTAATTACAGATGGTAATTAATGTAAAATGTTAAAACAATAAGGGATACATTTTTAGAAAGTTTGTATTTGAAAATAATAATCACGAATCAAGCTTATAAATGGTAATTAGTGTATGAATTTATTTTTAGAAAGTATATATTTCAAAAGTAAAATAGACATAACAAGGGTGCGAAATAATTGGATCTGAGTGTAATATCAAATAACACTAAGAAAAACTATGCTGCGTTTGTTGTACATCTTACATGCAAAATTAACTAGAAAAGTTAAAAGAGTGAGAGAGATTGCTTACAGCCCAAATACGTAGCTTGGAGTAGTTGATGACATAATAAGCCATAGCAAACTGAGTTTGGTTTTCAGGAGGGTAAACCGGTTCAATCTCTCTAACAATGCAACCTTGAGAGGTGAGAATATTTCTATGTTCCTGAGGAACATCAGGTAACATTGCAACCACAAGAGGGTACATGGTTTTGACCTTACGGAGACCTTTGGCTAAGCCAACAACACCCTTCACATAGTCACCATTTCCAGCAAGGAAGGTGACAAAGGCACGTTTTGTGGCCTTAGATTGAGTGTTGGTGATGTTGGTTGCAGCGGTTATGATATCAGGAGACATGGTTTCTTGTGAGAGTTGTTTGGTTAACTGAAAAATGTTTGAAAAGCTGTAAACTTTGAGACTGACAAAGAATCTTTGTGATTGTTCTGTTGGTTGTTTTGTTGCGTTGGTTGGAGGAATGTTGTATGGTTGCTTATATAGAACTTTGAAGGGTATTTTCGACATTGACACATAGAAGTAATCCAACGGTTCAATAGATGATCTTAGATTTAGACGGTTGTGGATGACTTTGCATTGATTAAATATATTAAGAGTAAAAATAAGAATAAGAATTATCAAGTCTTATTGTCAATTAACGCCGATATTATTGCAGAATTTTTTTTTTGACTAATACATTGAATGAAATTCTGATATAACTCAATCATACATGAATTATTATTAGCATTTCAATTTGATTTTATTTTATTTTAATTCTAAAAGTAGAATTTTGAATATTTTATTGATGGTAATAGAGTCTATGAAACGAACAAGATAAAAGAAAGAAATATTAATTTGATTTTTAAGCGTTCGATTTTCAAAAAATTATGAGCTAAGTTATGTGATGACAAATTCTAGATATTGTCATGTAAAGTTCGGTTTATAGACATGTTTCTCATGGTAAGAAACACTTTAATGGAATTTGGATATCATGTACTTTCTCCAGTCTCAAATGTAAGTAACTTTTCACTTTTTAGATTCATTCAATAAGTGATGTATGTAGTCTATATTATAAACCACATACATTATTTATTGAATGAACCTAAAAAATGAAAAGTTTCTTATATTTGAAACCGGATGAATTATTTGAATAATTGGGCAGCAACATAACTTTGTATAGGTCATCATTTAACCTCTTAGATGTTCGGAAATGATTTTATATATAGTTTATTGTCATCATTTTTTTTCGTATGATTTTTACGGTAACACTTCTTATGCTTTGATTGTTCGTTTTAATATATATATATATATATATATATATATATATATATCATTACTTTGACCTTTA
>Ga0315913_1009819_pt1 | contig 11149 bp, 4 predicted proteins | sample MpolsnodulesMG_FD_207736 | JGI IMG/M metagenome (GOLD analysis project Ga0315913, IMG submission 207736) | Medicago polymorpha root nodule microbial communities from Los Angeles, California, United States - small nodules | ecosystem: Host-associated > Plants > Roots > Nodule | place: USA... | reverse complement strand
TATATATATATATATATATTTTTATGGTAACATAGGACATGACAAGGTTCTAATCTTCATAGTTAATATGAAAAAATTATTTGATTTTTTTTACCTCTCCCATTAAATTGAAAGTAGGGAAAGAAGGCGAAAGTGACAGATTGCAATTGCATGATTTGGATTGAAATTATGGACACATAAATTAAACAAACTTCAGAGCAAGTTGTAATAGTTTTTTTATTACAGAATTTTAAAATGCTCGCCATCCTATTTCCTAGCTACTTGTCATTTGTTTAATTTATTTAGCTAATATAGATAGTAAATACACACACAATCGATTGCCTAGGAAACCTCATCATATCAAAACTTGGTGACTATAAACAATTCCATCATTTGATATTTATCATAATTGTATTTTTTTTTTTGGGTACCAAGCATAATTGTATATTATCATGCATTATTAGTAGTACTACCAAATCTTTGTTTGTATTGATGCGATTCCATATGCAAAATAATTCATTAATCAATTGCCTTACAAATGGAAGAGACTTTATATATAGTGTTACTATTATGATAAATAAATGAATTAATGATATAATTGGATAATGTATAGTGCACGTGTTCTGTTTACTCAACAGCCATGTTTTTATTATTATATATAAAATAAAAAAACTCAAGTAAATAATCAAATATTATAGTAAGAAGATACATTACGCAAATGATAAGGACAAAAACAATAGTAGTTAATAGCGTTTTTAATGCAAAACAATTGTCCTATGTAGCTAGTGACTGTACCAAAAGGACTGAATTTAGGAAAACATAATTCTACATGGAATGTTTTATAAAATGTAAAAAATTCTACTAGAATGTCTCATCAAATTGGTTTCATTTCTACCAAACACTTAGCCTTGCGTATATAGTTGATCATGACCTTGATGTTTTGATTGAGAAACTAAGAGACATGTGTCTCACAGAGAACAGAAATCCAGTTGGTCTTGCCTACATTAAACCTATTTAAGCCTACATCTATTTAATATTTGAGTAAATCTTCTTGAGCTTAAGTTTTCATTCAACGAACTATTAAGATCTGCATTATTATAAGTTAGTCCATGATAGATTATGATGTCTAATAAGGGAAGTTTCATAAATTTGTTGAGAGGTTTTTTACTGTTTTTTTTTTTTTTTTAAATCCAGTAGAAGACCTTTGTTAATTTTATCCATTTTATTAGGCAAAATTTTACGATTTATCATTTAACTTAATTTTATATAATAATTTCTTCTTTTATCAAAAACTTAGAAAGTTATCACAAAACTTATGATTTTATATAAAAAAAAAATGCAGAATTTTATCAAAACTTTATCTACTTCATTTTCTCTCTCATCAATCAACATAACACTCCAACAATTTGATTTAATTGATTTGGTTTGAACCATCAAGTTATTGGTTGGTTCTTACAACCTTAATAAAAACCATCCAATCTATCAAGTATCGTCTTTCAATGGATAAATATTCATTTAACTCATTCTTAAATTATGTCAAAAATAAATTTTCACTGTGTTAAAAAATAATATCATTTTATAACTATAATGACAATTACCCCACTCGATCTCAATCTACCTTCACTCAAAATAGGGATCTCCCTTTCCCCCACATACACCCAGTCTAACCTCGCTCGTCCATGGCTTGCCTCCACTTGACACAAGTTCGTTGTCAAAGTTGAGCAAGGGAAGGACGAGGTCAAGTGGAAAAGACTAGGTTGAGAAGGGCTTGATTCGGGGATGATCATGGTTGGGTTTGAGCATGAGCAAATGGTGACGAGCAATGAAAAATCGATATCCGAGTTGCGGTCAATAGGGTAAGGACTTATGTCCAGAGGGGGTCGTACAAGGTCGAGCAAGGGTGGTCCCCACATGTTGGGGTCCACAATAATTTTTTAATTTTGTATTTAATGAATATACTATATTAGTTAAGATTAGAGCTGTCAAAACGGGCTACTGGGCCCGTGACTGGGTAGCCCCATAACGAGTTCGGGACTTTGCAGGCTGGGCCAAAAAGGCCCGGAAGATAAACAAGCTAAAAAATATTTGACCAAGTCCGGCCCTTTGCGGGTTACGGGCTTTCGAGTCAGCCCGATTACTTAAAGCTTTTAATTTAAAAATAACATATTACACTAAAAAATACCTACCGACAACTCAATTAGCAATTTACCATTTTTTTTTATAAAGTATCTCACTTCTTAAAATAGTCCCAAATTTGAATTCATTACATTTGAAGCTAATGTATATGTTTACTACGTGTGTTTCAGTATCAGTTCAAAATGAACCTAAGTAGGACACATTTTTGTCCAAATATATGTAGTAGTTTTTTTTACACAATATATGTAATAGTTAATAAAATGATATTAGCATGGTTGCAGACCGCATAACAAGACTAGGATCATGTTAATTGTTAGATAAATGTGTCTCGTGGTAACAATTTTTGTTCATGCAAAGCATTCTTTAGTCAATGTCATTATACTTTAAATGTACTCAATTGAATCATGACTACATCTTCATGGTGGGTTATAGAAAATTATAATGTCAAAAAATAATTATAAATTAAACGGGCTACTCGCGGCCCGGTCAGGCTAGCCCGTGACGGGCTCAGGCCTCAACGGACTCGGGCTAAAAAGGCCCGGTTTTAAACGGGTCTAAATTTTTATATCCAAGCCCTACATTTTTTCGGGCTTTTGAGGGTCAGTCCGGTAGGTCCGACTCGTTTTGACAGCTTTAGTTAAGATAACCCTTTGGGTTAAAAAAAATTATATGGATGGATTGTCCAAATCATAAACTAATTTTAGGTGGATGGATTTGATGATTAAATGATTGGATGGTGGGTTAGTGGATGTACATTGCCACCCTTAAATAGAGTGTTGATGTATCAATATTAAAATTTTTAAGTAGGTCGGTCCGAAAGACTTAAGAGACTCTTTTTTATGGTTCGCGGGAATATCTTTTTAGCTAAATAGACTTAAAAAAAAGTCTAAGTCTTCTCTATTTAAAAAGAAAAAAAAACTAATCTAACAGAGTGTAGACTAGGTCGTTAGCAGCTGTCTTAGAAATCATGGTTGAGCCTAACACAATCCAATAAAATCGACTTGTGAGGTGAGGATTGTCCCGACTTATAAACCTATTGTCAGGTCATCTTCTATCTGATGCGAACTCGTAACACACCCCCTCACGACCATCATTATTGGGTGGGTTCGTGGACATAAATGGTGGGTGACTCGATAGCGGAAACCTGATAGTAGGTGACCTAATAGATCTTGAAGAGGTTTTGATACCATCTTAAAAATCGTTGTTGGACATATGACAACTCTACAAAACTTGTTTGTGACGTGATGATTGCCATCACTTATAAACACATTATCATGTCATTTCCTATTCGACGTGGAACTCATTGTAAGTCAATCTAACCTAGACCCTAGTCCCATCCCTTATTGCCATACCACTAGTTAGTTTTAAAATATAATTGTACCAAAACCCATCCATTTATATAACCTATAAACCCCATCTGAAAATATATATGTGTGCATTCGCATGCTAAATGAGTGCCGGCAGTTTGTTTTTGTCTCTTTTCATCTTGTGAACCTAATGTATTTAGTATTTACTGCTAAGTAATTTAAAATTTTACTATATTAGTTGCAATGCAAAGCTTTCAGCTAAACTTGACAAAAACAATATTTACCATATGTCAACGAGATAGACAGACATATAAGTGAAGTGATGACTTCAATTATAATATTTGGCTCCTAAACTAGTTTATCCAATTAATTATATTATATTATAATGCCTTTTCATTCTTCCTAGAGACCCCATCACGATCTTAGAAGTGTAAGCGGAATAACTTAGAATATTTATCGTCTTTTTTATGGGATCAATTCCTTTATTATTTTCCTTGAAATAAATCCTTTATTATTTGTTTTTGAAAAGGACTATACCTATTGACTTTTCCTTCATTAAGAAATAAAAACTAAGTAATTCTACGATTCATACAAATCACCTCCCAAGCTATATTTATCACCAAGATTTACAACATATAGACGGTAACAAATGCATCAATTTTTTTTAACATACGTGTATATTTCATGGGTGAAGATCCTCTCCATTTCCTAAATAAATGGAGATTGTCAACTACTATAGTTTTGAAGTAAATATGTGATATTAATGTTTTCAGTTCTTGAAATATGTGCATTTATATCATATATTTACTTCAAAACTATAGTAATTGACTATCTCCATTTATTTAGGAAATGGAGAGGATCTTCACCCATATTTCATAGCATTTTCATATTAATTGTGTAGGTATATTAAAAAAAAATATTGTGTTACATTTTCCTTTTTGGAGTGTCTAAAAGGCTTGTTATTTGTCTTTTATTGTTTTATTTTATGATTGGGATAGGGAAAAAAGTAAATATACTTATTACATCCTCTACTAATGTTGGTTTTGTTTTATCAAAGTAACATTCATCCAAGTCTCACATTAAATATTTAGAAGAAAAAACGAGTGTCACAACATGAAACTCTTTTTTTCCCTAAAAAAAAACATAAAACTCTTTTATAATCAATTTTAAATTCAGAAACTTTTCCTATTTTGATATCCCCGATAACCTTTTTCAAGTGAGGATCTTTATCTTGAGTTGTCTTAATGTTGTCCACTTAACTAAGAAATACATAAATAAATGATAAAGACAAAAAGATAAAGAGATAAAAATGTGTAAAATATCTTGGTTGATTATTTGTGTTTAAAAAAAATGTACAAGTCTATTATTTATAGGCAAACTGCCTACAAAAATTAGCATTGCTCAGTTTAATCGGTTAATGCGTGATTTTTCCTGCTATGAAGGATATGTCGTGTCCTACGTTTGACTTAAAGTCTTCATTTTACGATATATTTTATTGATATTATCCACACGTATGTAACTCTCCACGAAACATGGCCACATGCTCACAACTTTTTTCGGTCAATGGTGTTATAAACCTGAAACACGAGTTAGTTGCCCAATTGTCTAGTTTTATTGAGTCTTAGCTAAGTCTGATGTCTTCACGATCTTCATATTTCTTAGTGGAGTTCAGAAAAATTAAGTAAATTGCATTCAACTGTATTTGCTCTCGCCTAATCTATTATCGACCGAGAAAAATGCTAAATCAAGCAAACTTTATGTTCGCGAAATGCATAGCGAAACCCATGTTCTGGTCATAATAAATTGCAAAATGACTTAACTTTGAATTTTATGGAAATCATGGTTGTTGTTTGTGATAATAAGCCAATCTCAAATTGCCACCTCAATCGTGAAAATGTCGTGAAAATGCTTTTTTTTTTCTACATCAAGCATTTATCGATTTGCTCAAAGAATTTTGATTAATATTTTCGAAAATTTTGTTATTGACACAAAATATCCATCAATTATCGAAGAGCAATTGAATAAAATAGTAAGAGATTTCTTTCGGCTGATTCAGAGGTCATGTGTTCAAATTCAGTCTTTAGAATGCAGCAGTGTCAAATTCTTTTGATGAAGAGTTTTGCCATTCATTGTAGTTCTATTCGGCTCGAAGGATTAATCGTCATAGTTGCATGCAAAGAATACCCGGTCCATACCAAAATATATCCATCAATTTTATTAATAACTTTTTGTCGTAAAAAACTTGGTTTACCATCTTTAATGAAATAAAAAAAATTAAATTTTATCTATCGTAAGTAATCCTATTCAATGTGTATGAGACACTAAATATGTGTACATTTCTTGTCTGAAACTCAAATCTTAATCCATCATGTTGAGAGAATTTAGTCTCTTCCCCTTAAATCCAACCGTAGTTGATAATGAAATATTCCCTTTATCTACACTTTTATTTTCACAAGCTCAAAATCAAGATCTTATTTAGTAGATTCGAGTTTCCTCTTAGATCATCAAGATACATGAATTATGAATGGTGCGGTAGCCGTCTGATTTTCTCTTGCTCCCTCGAGGCTTTGTAAGCCCACACATGCCAATTGCCAAGCTGCATACATATTCCTATCTCCAAGGAAATTATAATTTATAAGCATCAACTAAGGGTAGATTAAAGAAGTAAAAACAAGTACGTATATGTTTTTTAGACACCATAAGTTTGACTCTTCTTGGGTAAGTAGAGATCAGTAAAATTAAAAAGAGAAAAACAATGATAGATATTTATGTATACTCATAATTAATTATTTTAATCATGTGACCATCTGTTTGTTTTCAATTAACCATCATTTTTAGAAAATAGTTTATTCCTATATTTAAAGTTTAATACAACATTTTTTTTAATGGCAAAATATATTATATATAGCGGGATTAAATCCTAAGTATACACCAAAAAGAGAAAATAAAAACACCAAAAACCCCCTAATGAAAAACCACCAGCACCATCAAAATGCCGAATCCCCTAACAACAGCTCCTCTAAGAACCAACACCACCAACAGTGGTCAATAAAGCACTTAATATTGATTTTGCTTCAAACGTTCAACTTCGACCACCACTCTAGTTCTGGTCTATCGGAGTTGACATCATAACAGCCTAAAAGGACCTGAGTCACAAACTTGCTCCCGACCTCGAATCAAAAGCGATCGGCACACAAGACTCCCGACACAAGCCAAAAAGGCACCCCTCAACTCACGAACCACCAGAGCAGACCCCTTAACCTGTCCAAAAAACTCGACCCACCAATAACCCGACGCCAAAATCCAAAGACAGAGAAAAGGCGGAACAGAAGCACAAAGCGAACCAGCTCGAACACAAACAAATCAAAACAAGCCACCAAATCAACCTGCAACACCACCATCTGAATAGACCGGCGCACTCCCCAACCCCCAGCTAGACAACCACAAACCACCACAATCTAGACAACGACGAACGATTCGGGAGTTGCGAAGAAGGAGGATTAATCGTGAAGGACTTGCAGCCATCGACAACAAACCAATCAGGAAGGCTTAAGGTGCAACAAACGACTACTCCGTCAACACGAAGCATCTGCACATCTAGCTCTTTCGAGCAACAATAGCCAAGCAACAAAATCCTAAATCCAAGAGCAGGATGCCGCCAACGGCAAGGCTTCGAAGGAACAAAACGACAACACCGACAAGACACGGCCCCGACAACTCACAGAAACCGACCCTGAGAAGGAAGTGAACCACCAAAAGGCTATGGGAGATCTAGACAGCCTCGACCCTAGACCCTTGAAAAAACACAACCCTAACACACAACCACAACACAACAAACAAACAACTGTATACATCACAAACAATGAGACGATCTAACAAACACGAACAAGACCAACAACCTGCAAAAAGAAAGAAAAAACACAAAGACCAGCCGAAAAACGCGAAGAACCGAAGACCTCCAACAACGACACAAGCTCGAAACCTCCCGACAGACCCGTACAAAATCCAAAACCAACCAGCTTGAAACTAGCAGTATCAGATCAAAGATCTACGACCCAACCACCACAAAACACCACCACTCACGACCTCCTCACCACCACCATAACCACCGCAGCTTACACCAGCCACCGCCATCCACCAAAAACGTCACCACCACCAACCTAAAATTAAACAGATCTAGAACCAAAATCACAGATATGCCAAAATATAGATCGGAACCATATCAGAACCATAAGGACAAGATGAACAACCGTGCACTCGGAGCAGGAACAAAACACATAACAAGACTAGAAGAAACTAAAAGAAAAACGAAAAAAGTGAGAAACTTAACAACTCTGGCGGCCGCACCACCAAGCGCGTTGGTGACAGCACCCCCATCTAGGGTTTGACGGTGGAAGCCATCAAGGATGAACAACCACCACCATAGATCAAAGCTACATCTTGACAGTAAAAAGTTTGAATTTGGGAGAGAAAAAGAAAAGGGGCGGCTGATACTCAGAGAGAGGTGGGAGCGTTTATTTTTTAGAGATAGTGAGTTCAAGGTTTAGTTTAATACAACATGAACTATTATTTTCTCTCTAATATATTTAATTATCTATATTAAAAAGAGAAATATATGTACAATATAAAACTCACTTGGTTCTAAAGTAAGTATCATTTTAGAAAGAAAAAAAACAAATCTAAAATAAGTGCAAATTTTATTTTTAATGTAATATCAATTAATTTATTTCAATTCCACCCAAATTAATATTGTGATTTGTGAGTATCACTTGCAATTTATTAAATCTCCCTATGCAGTTATAACAATTGTTTGATAGTTGAGTAGTGTTAGCAACACTCTCTTTTTAATACTCTCTTTATCACTCACTTTTTTATTGGTTTAAATCAAAGTAAGTCTCACACTTTAGAAATGAGTTCCATTTAAAGTGGTGGGACATACATTGATTTCATCCAATAAGAGAATGAGTGTTAGAGAGAGTGTCCTTAGCATTCCTCTTGATAGATAGTTAAAACTGTTACAATTTTGTAAAACTGTTACAATTATTCACTCATTGTTTATTTAATTTATGTGAAAATCCTTTAACAAACACATAAAAACAAATGAAGTAAAAATAGTCAAAACTCAAAAGTGTCATGAAAAACAATAGTAAAATTTACTTTCTTTTGATCGTGTAAAATTACAACTCTTAAACAACTGAGGTAGTAATTGACATTTCTTACTTTAAAGTAAGTAAAGTGATCAATCGATAGATCCAAGAACTTTTATTTTTTGATTTGCAACAAAGGGGTGAAAACACAACTATGTGGGCCAATATTATTTTCCTTTATTTATAAATTGACAAAAGGACAATACTACTGCAAAAAGAACATAATATAAATATGTGCAAAGCTGCTTCACCTTCACTTCACTTAAGTCACATTTCTTTGTTTCTTCTTCGTTTTTTTGTTTCTCATTCTCAAAGACACACTTCACAAACACGATTTTTATCATCATGGCAAGACCACAACAACGTTATAGAGGTGTACGCCAAAGACATTGGGGTTCTTGGGTCTCTGAAATTCGCCACCCTTTATTGTAATTCACTTTCCCTTCACTCTTCAACTTTAATTAATTTCACTTTCTTCATCAAAACATAACATTTTCTCATTCATATTACTTGTGAAAAACTCTTTCACATGTGTTTTAATTGTTAATGTAATTTACTACAATATTATATATAGTATACTTAATTAACTTGATCACATGATTATTATAAAGGGTATTTTTGGAAATTGATTTTTTCTTACAACAAAATTCTCCCTCTTAGTATGTGTTTGGTCTGGCTTTTGGTTTAACACAGTCGTGCGGTGAAACAGAAGTTAGGAAATCCAGCTTCACAAGATCACAATAAACATTTCATTGGGACGCGATATTTTACATTCCGATGCAGAACCAAACCTTTCCTTAATGTTTTGCTTGTGAAAATTCTTTCATGTGTTTCTTATTTGTTAGCGTAAGTAAAAAATCGTCATATTTGATGGACCAAAATATAACTAATTCACTCTATTTAATGTTATTATTTCCAAAATACTCTTCAATGAAATAAGTTGAGAAAATCTAAATATCCTTTTGATTACATCAAAAAAATTAAACAAGGTTACTAACAATTTTTCTTGATTTGTGAGTAATTAGTTATTTTTTTCTTATAATTGAGTTAGGAGAAATTACATTATTATATGCACTTGACTTGGTCATATGATTATTACAAAGGGTGTTTATGAAAATTGATGATTTTTTTATTTTTTTTGGACTATAGGAAGACAAGAATATGGTTAGGAACATTTGAAACAGCAGAAGATGCAGCAAAAGCATATGATGAAGCAGCAAGATTAATGTGTGGACCAAAAGCACGTACCAATTTCCCATACAACCCAAATGGACCACAATCTTCTTCATCTAAGCTTCTTTCAGCAACTTTAACTGCAAAGTTAAACAAGTGTCACATGGCTTCTCTTTCTCTTCAAATGACCAAACAACAACAACCACCACAAAAAGAGCCACAACAAGTTTCAACACAAAGTTTCAATTCTTCAATTAATAATAGCCCTTTTGTTTATGGCAATGACATTGGTGGAACAAGTGGTGAAACTAGTTTAATTAGATGGCTTGATGAAGGGAATAATTGTGTTGGGTTTGAAGGTCAAGTTGAAGTTTCTCATCAACAATTTCAACCTGTTCTTGAAGATGATCACATTGAACAAATGATTCAAGAGTTGCTTGATTATGGTTCAATTGAGCTTTGTTCTGTTGGTTCATCTTAGACTACCTTTAATATAATATAATATAGCATTTAAACCTTTCCCTGGCACGAAGAGTCACTGAGACCCAACTCGCCTAAAACAAAGTTCATATCAAAAGAAAACGTATCATTTCTCCATGACACCTTTTTGAGAGAGAGTGGTAGTAAGGGGTACTAATCACCTGTAATAAATGTATAAGGTTTAGTAATTTTGGAAATTCACTTCACTCGTTATTGTGTGTTTGTTTCTACGGCAGAAAGGCTCTCACGTGCGTTGAAGTAAAGGTTACAGTGTGTAACTTCATTGTAATCGCGCATCTAGAGTGTTACCACCGTGGTTTCAAACGTTCGTTTAGTTGACGATCATGTGGAATCAGAATGTAACAAATAATGCATATTATGAACTTTGATATATAAAATTAGTATCAAAAGAGTACAATTTTCTAGCTTTTGTTTTTGTTCACATTTGATATTACTTAAAGTTGTCTGAAATTCTTCACAAAGTGTTGGATGGTGGCGGGGTCAATGTTCGTTGTTAGATATGATATCCCTAGCTTTTATTTGTTTATTGTACATTGTTTCTTACCATTATTATAGAGATAAACTTTGGATTATATGTCAAGAAAGACAATTTAAAAAAAAAAAGAGAAAAAGAAGAAGGAATGAAGAAAAAAGTACTAATCAAGTTAGCCATCGGATTCATACAATAATGAATTTTAACTATTAATTTCAGATTGGACATCACCAATCACATAATTAGTAAATTAAATTTAGACGAACTCGATCTTTAATTTAGACAGAATGATCAAGATCTATATCTACATCACACAATTATACAAGACGGTCAAGATCTGTATCTACATCACATAATTATAGCGGGGAATCCATTTTTGAATTCATCAAAATTTGTTATAAAAAGGTAAATTATTTAATATATATATATATATA
>Ga0315913_1009816_pt1 | contig 11150 bp, 12 predicted proteins | sample MpolsnodulesMG_FD_207736 | JGI IMG/M metagenome (GOLD analysis project Ga0315913, IMG submission 207736) | Medicago polymorpha root nodule microbial communities from Los Angeles, California, United States - small nodules | ecosystem: Host-associated > Plants > Roots > Nodule | place: USA... | reverse complement strand
ATTTTATCAAAAAAAATCTTCATAACTATGGTTCGATTATTTGATTTTTTTGTTAAATTGAAAATATTTAAAATTTCAATAATTGCTTATGTAATGTCACATCCAAACACTTCAATTTATGTAAGTACTTTTTAGTGTACATATCCAAACATAAATAGCTTATCAAGTATAAGAGCTTATGATGTAAGCTCTAATGTTATAAGCCCTAATGCTATAAGCATCTATATAAGTTGTTTATCCAAACGGGGCCATAATATTATTATATTTGCAAACGTCATGTAGGTTGGAACATTAAATTTTTCACTTATTCACTATTAGCATTAAAATCATAATTTTAGTGGCGAGACTATTTGACCGACAATAAATAAATAATAATTACTCCCTCCGTCCCAAATTATATGAAGTTTTGAGCATCTCACGTAATTAATATTGTGTGGAAAAGAGATATTATGAGTTGTTTTACAAAATTGTCCTTAATAAATATATGGAAAAATAAATAAAAGAATTGAAAGAAGAGAGAATAATAAATAGTTAAGGTTATAATAGGAAAAGTAACATTAATGTTGCATTGGTATTGTAAAACGACATATAATTTGGGATAATTTTTTTTTCCTAAAGCGACATACAATTTGGGACGGAGGAAGAAGTTTTGATAAATTAATTAGTTACTATAATTTATGTAAACTAGTTATATTATTGCTGTCGAAGTAGAGATTTAATTGATGTATCAACTGATATTCATCAATTTTGATTCTTTATTCAATCGATTGACGTTGAGGAAAGAAAGACAATATTTTTGCTACTAGACTAAAAAAAATACATTAATATTTTTAGGAGAAACTAGGAAATTACATGTAAATAAAGATAATGACAAAACGATAAAGGAATAAAATAACGTAAAATAATTTGTGTTGATTTATTATGTTAAACATTATGTACATGAATTATTCATCCAGACCAAAACGACATGAATTTCAATGTCTAGCCTTGTTCGGATATTTCTACGAAGAATGTGTAAGTTTTCCTTGTTGAGGTGTCTATGGCACCCCTCGTTCGAATGGTAACTTTCCACTTCACATCGTGATCTGTTGACAAGGTCCACAATGCACACCCTTCCTTAAAACACACTTCTTTACTCAGTCGTTCCTCGTCGTTAATGGCACGATAAACAAAGAGCATGGATTTAGTGTCTTATTGTCTTGTTGTACTGAGATTTAACTCAATTTGATGTTTTCAAGCCTCACATACTAATCAGTAGACTCGATAAAGAATCGGTTGACCCTTGTTCTACTAAAATAACACTTATCTAACCTTTCATCCAATAGGAAAGCTCTCCTAACCTCTAATCGTCTATCTACTGATTTCGGTTAACCTGATAATTATTTTAGGTGTAAATATGTCATCATTGTATTGGAAAAATAGGAAACTAGTCGTTAGAAGCCTTTTACTTGGCTTACAATTCGTCTAATGTTAATAATCCATGCAGATTCAATTGCTACAACGATAAACTTGATTTTTCTAAACTAACTAAGATATATCTTCTCTTAATAATTAGGTTAACATTTCTTATAAATAGCCTCAGTCGAGATTTAAACCTCGTTATTTTGTTGTCTATTTTCCTTCTTAATTCTTCCCAATTCTTTTATTATTTATGTCGTTCCTTCATAATCTCTTAATTTTCTTGGAATACTAATGACTTTATCTTTTCCAAGCCCAAGTCCATGTGAAGAAACTCATTGTGGAGCTTTTTACCCGATGTGTAACAAAGATTATGTATCCTGACTTACTAGGGTTAAGGTCGCTAAGTACAAAGATTGGAAAATATGAGGATCTTTATGAGATTATTATTACTTCGAAGGTGGGTATGCAATTCAGATGAATCGTCTCTTCGACTCCAATACTTTTAGTCGATGAGGGGTAACTAGAGTTGTCAATTTAGAGGGCTTTGAAAATTTAGGTCTGAACTAACACATCAAAGTGGCTTAAAATTGTAAGGATAATGAGCCCCTTCTTTGCAAGCTCCAAATTTGCACGCCCCACATATGAAGGTGGGCCTAAAGCTGACCCCTCTTTATTTTTTTTATAGTTTTTTGCTTAAAATAATTTTTTTACATAATTTATCTTTCTTTAAGTTTTTTTTTTGAATCGGCAAATATTATTAACGCCATCCCCGCAAGATGCAAGGTATGGACGAAGCGAGATACAAATGGTGCCGCATATAGACGGAACACCAACCCTCCACCCTAACCCCAAAGAAAAAAAACCTCCACCTAACACCAATAATCCAAGGTAGTAATTAGTTATGAACTTGTAATCTAGTTGACTCACCAAAATACAAAGCCATAACTACCACTAACAGTGACAGAACCGAAAACAGGGTGCCCAAAGACAAATAACCAAAACAATGACAGTCCAGCGCCTGTTGTTCTGCCACTACTACTCCCAAAAAACAGTTGTTGCTGATCATAGAAAAATAGATAACAGCCCCGCAAAACTGTGCAGCGCTCAACCCTCCAGGCCACCATGCTATCAACGAAGGCAAAACCGTGGGTTCCAGTACCATTCGAAGTAGAGGCAAGCCGGAATATTTAATCTACAAAGACACCACCGCCATGACAAAACCTTTACCTCATCCACTATCTCCTCCGCCGAAGTTCCTACGTTGTTAAAGATTCGGTTGTTCCTTGCCTTCCAAATCACTCATACAGTAGTATGCCAAACAAGTCGCATCCCACTTTGGAAATTCTTCTTACGAGGCGCATCCCCATTCCAACAAAGCCAATGTGAAAACAGATTATGCGGTGTAATAAACTCCACCTCGAACCACCGTTTAACTTGACTCCTAACATTCGAAGACACATTACAATGCAAAAAAAAAAATGATTTGTCGATTCGTCTTCCAAATCACACAACACACAATGCAAACTAACATCTGCCGGAAGAGCATTCTTAGCACCAGATTCAAACAAGTTGGAATTCGGTTAAGCAAAGATCTCCAAGAATGCGCGACAACCTTTGAAGGCGCCCGACTACTCCAAACTTGGTCAAACACTCGTTTTTCCTCTTCTCTCCACTCATTCCCCATATCCGCCAACCCCTCCAACTTCTTATACATTGATCTAACCGAAAACTTTCCATCATCCTCCAACTTCCAAACCCATTCATTCGTTCCAAGTGACCTCTCAAAACCTTGAAGATCTAATAATAAGTTGCTAACAAGCTCTTCTTCCCACACAAACAACCTCTGCCTCCAAATGAAGGACCAATCAAAGCTAAATTCGCTAGCAACTCCCAACTCCCCCACCCTAGCCTCTTTTTGGTTTGAAATGGCATAAAGCCTAGGGTACTTGTTACAAAAAGTAACTTCTCCCCTCCACTTTGTTTTCCAAAATGAAGTCTCTAAACCTCCACGAACCTTTCTTTGCAATTCCGGGTTGAACCAATTTGGCCCCTCTCCTTCATCCAAAGTCATAATGTCTTTCCACCACTTTGAAATATACCGTGGCCAATTGAGACCCCCTAAGGTTGTCACCTCATTAATATTATCTCCATACTTCTCTATCAACACCTCTTTCCATAAACCTTCTTCATTTTGAAGAACTCTCCACCTCCATTTGGCTAAAAGGCTTAAATTAACGAGCCTAATATCTCTCACTCTAAGACCTCCCTTTATCTTCGGTTGGCACACCTTACTCCAACTCACCCAATTAATTTTTCTACCTCCACCCACTCCTCCCCAAAGAAACTCTCTTTGAATGCGTACCAATCTCCTCCACACCTTAACCGACAATCGTATGAAAGAAAGGTAAAAAATGGGAATAGCATTCAACACCGAGTTTAATAGAATAATTCGCCCTCCAAAACTCACGAACTTATTCCCCCAAGAGTTTAATCTTTTGGTAAGGTGATCCAAAAGAGGTTCTCAAGTTGCAAAACTTCTATGATTAGCCCCAACTGGAAGACCCAAGTATTTGAAAGGAAGAGTACTTTCACAAGAACCAATAAAATTACAAGCCATCAACATAAAGTCCCTCGACACATTTATCCCTATTAAACAACTCTTCGAAAAATTAACCTTAAGCCCCGACGCCAACTCAAACCCTTGAAGTACCGCCTTCAAAGTCCAAAGATTTTGAACCGTCGCCTTCCCAATACAAAGAGTGTCGTCCACATATTGAAGATGGGATATCACCAAGTCTCCCTCACCAACCCGAAAGCCTTCAAACATATTATTTCGCACCGCCTTCCTCATAAGACCACTAAAACCTTCGGCCACCATCAAGAACAAGAAAGGAGCCAACGGATCCCCTTGTTTAAGGCCTCTTTGAATATCAATCTCCTTTGTTGGGGGTCCCATTAACTAAAATAGACATACTCCCACCACAAACGCAAGCCTTCATCAACGCCACCCACTTACCTCCTAAGCCCAATATCCTCATCATATGCTCCAAAAAACCCCAACCCACTGAATCGTATGCCTTCTCAAAATCCACCTTAAGCACCAAACAATAACTATTGGTTTTCTTTGCATAATCTACTAACTCATTTGCAACCACCACCCCATCAACCAAATTCCTCCCCTTGATGAACGCCGATTGGGACTTAGATATTATTTTATCCATAACCCTTGCCAATCTCCTAGCCAACACCTTTGCCAATAACTTATAAAGGCTACCAAGCAGGGAAATAGGTCGAAACTCCTTAAGTGACATAAGCGAGGATACCTTTGGAATGAGTGCCACAAAGTAAGCCAACAAACTTTTCAGAATCACTTCATTAGCATGGAATTGGTCAAACAAGATTCTTACCTCATCCTTCATTAAATACCAAAATGCTTTGATGAATGCAAAATTGAAACCGTCCGGACCCGGGCTTTTAGTTCCATCACTCGCTAAAACCACCTCCTCAATCTCATCCCCCGAAAACGGCTCAATCAAGGCGCCATTATCTTCTTCCGTCACCCGCTCAAAAAGCACTCCATCTAAAGTTGGTCTACTACACGAAACTGCCGACACTTGCCTTCTAAAGTACTCAACCACTTCCCTTCTCACCTCTATCGGAGATTGAACCCAATTTTCATTAACTTTCAAAGCTTTGATACTACTACCACTTGCTCTTACCTTCATACAATTGTGGAAGTATTTGGTATTATCATCTCCCTCTTTTAACCATTTAACTCTAGATCTTTGCACTAAAAGAGAATCTTTAGCCTTTAAAAGTTTCCAAAGAGTAGTAAATTTTTCCTTTCAAATACACACCTCTTCATCGTTCAACATAACCACCTCCCCCCTTACGTCCAACTCTTCTATCTCCTCCATAAGCTTAGCCACTCTTTCATTCATTCCCCCGTAAACCTCCCTATTCCATTCTCATTCTCGGAGATGATACTTTAAATTCTTCAATTTCTCCTTCAAAATGAAAGCCATCCACCCACTTAAATTTTGCAAACGCCAATTTCCTTCCATTTATCTTTCTTTAAGTATTATTTACAAAGTCCAATACTATTTTTTTTAATGGATTCAATCCAAAATGGTTTTATTTTAAGTCCAAATACAAATTCTTTTTCTAGCCCAATAACTTTTAATAGTTCAGATATATTTAATAGTATATATTAACAATTAAATAATAATAATAATAATAATAATAATAATAATAATAATAATAATAATAAATATGGTGGTAAGCTCCAACCATTTTTCTGACGGCCGACGAGGCTAACGAGAACAGAGCTCTAGCGGCTCCGCAGTGATCCTCCAACGGTCTTAGGTGGTTTTTTTTTTCTTTCTATCTTTTATTAATATTTTTTAATATTTACTAAATTAATGAATATTAATTGTATTATTTTAGAGAAAAAAATATCTAAAAAACAAAAGTTGAAAATATTTTTAGGAGAAAAAGGTGTCCTTATCGCAGAAGTATCGTAATCTCTTATTAGGCATGTTGAAGTAATAAGAGATATTCACGAGTCAATATTTTTAGAAATCTTGCGATCATTTCTCAGCTCTTCTTTGCATGTGATTTTTTCTTAATTTTCAGAGCTTGCAGCAATGAAGAAATGGTTGTGAAAATATTCTAGATACTTATAAGGCGACATCCAGCCAAACTGAGATTTTTTTCTTTAGAGAAATGATATTTGTACAACCATTTTTTAACAACTTTTGTGACAACTTTCTCTCTTATACTCACATTATAATTTTACTTTTTCTCTCCATTACTTTGGTTTATGTGCCAATACACATTTTTCTTTGTAAAAATGTGGTTGTCCATTTGATTTTCACATAAATTGATGTTCAAATAACACTACTCTTTTCTTTAGTTTTAATATGTCTCAAAATGATCGGAATACAATTGCAAATGTTCTTGAAGTTCAAGCTCTTCATGCAACTGGGAAATATCGAGGTTTACATATATGATGGAGAAAAGTAAAAAAAAAATAGCTTCATCAAAGAGAAAAATTTAAAAAAATTAATTCATGAGAAGTAAATATCTTTCAAAAGAAGGTTGTGAATTTTTTTTTTTTTACCAACAAGTTGTGAATTTCTTATCAAATGTATTTACAATTACCTTAATTTAAATGCTAGAATTTATAACTTTCATATTTAAATTATATCTTTTTACTACTAGACCAAACTCTTCAAGTTAATAATAGATCGTAATTGAATGCATGTATAAATTTGATTTATATTGACAATACATCTCTTTTAAATTCATAATCTAATTTCACATGTTTGTTTTATTTATTTTATTAAAAAAATGATTAAACTACATTATTGGTTGGTGTGTAACCAAAAAAAACTACGGCCAATCAGGGATCAAAATAGAAAAAGAAACATATATTTTTTTACTTAAAAATAAACTTTTTTTTTTTTTTTGAAAGAATACTTTAAAAGAAACATTTATAAACGAGAAAGATTGAATAAATTAATTAATTATTTTACTTGCATTACATTACAACTAGGATTAGGTAGAGTCAATAGTTAGTTGCAAATTGCAATATAATAAGAAATGTCTTCTTTGATTTGAAGATATGAACAGAAAAAGAGGAAAGTAAAGTATACACGCATCAACATCATCATCATCATCAACCCAAACCCGAACGGAAAACCCGAAAAAACAACAATGGTATTCTCCGATTCCGATTCAACACTTCTTCTACCATCATCATCTTCAGGAACAACCAAAAAACCACCACAAGACAAATACCATTTAGCATACATAACCTATTTCATCCTCGGCTTCGGTTATTTACTTCCATGGAACGCATTCATCACAGCCGTTGATTACTTCTCTTATCTTTACCCTGAAGCAAGCGTTGATCGCATCTTCGCCGTTGTTTACATGCTCGTTGGTCTATTTGGTCTTACTGTGATTATTCTTTATAGGCATAAATCTCATGCTTATGTTAGGATCAATTTGGGTCTTGTACTTTTCGTTGTTTCGTTGCTTCTTGTTCCTTTGATTGATGTTTTTTACGTTAAGGGTCGGGTCGGGTTTTATGGTGGGTTTTATGTTGCTGTTGGTGCTGTTGGACTTTCGGGTGTTGCTGATGCATTGGTTCAGGGTTCTATTGTTGGATCTGCTGGTGAATTACCTGAGAGGTATATGCAAGCTGTCATTGCTGGCACTGCTGCTTCTGGTATACTATTCACACCCATAACTTTGTTACTATTTTGAGTTTATTTGTTGTTAGCAATGAAGCACAAACATAGACACGGACACTGACACACCAACACCTATAATAATTTGAGAAAATGACATAATCAGTGTAATCATATGTTACACCTAATCCGAAGAGTGTCTGTGCTTAATAGGTTATGAGGGATTGAATTGGGCCACAACAGTGTCTTGATCACTTTGAATGTAATCACATGTGTCAGCGTCGCTTCGTTTTCCGACACCCATTTTGGGTTTTTCAATATATTTTTTTTAATAAAGATGATTGATGCATTGTTTGATTTGTGTGATTTGGTATTAATATTTTGATATCATTATAGATTGGAGTGTATAGTGTCTGACATATGTCGGTGGTGTCAGATGAATGTGATTATATTCAACAACAGGTCACTTTTAATTTTTAAAATTATTATACGGGTGTGCATATCAATGGCAATGTTGTGTCTGGTGGTCATGTTTGTGTGGTGCTTCATAGATCATATATATGATGTGAGAATGGGAGTGTGAAAGTGAAACCAATTAGGCATTCCTCTTATTAAGTTTGAAGTCATTCTCTTCTTTTGGGATATGTTATATTGATACTGTGTGTGTGATAAATGTACCTTTCCTTTCCTATAATAAAATCAGATATTTGCAACTTATATTTCTAGGAACCTGATTTTTTTATTTTTAAAATCACATTTTTTTTGTGTACCTTTGAAAACTTGAGCATTTTTGTGCCGTGGCTGCTTAGGTATGTGATGCTTTGTAGTTAGTATTACTTGGGCATCTCGGGTTTCTGTTTGCCTACACATTTCTTTTATTGTTAGAAGGTAATTATTAAGAACAATCAAGTAGACAAAATGGAGCTTGATTCTGAGTTGATACTTTTTGTTCCATGTCTGTCAAGTGGCCTCATAGTTTTGCATACCGACCAATTAGGCAGAGTCCATCTAATATCATGTTTTGTTTTATGTTATAGATTTTATGAATCTTGAGTAACTTGATTTAGGTTTGAATGGAAAATAATGTGTAAGGAATTGTTGATACTTGATATATTCCTTTTTTTTTTTATTGAACTTTGGAAAGGTAAATGGTTTTTCTCTTCACATTATGTATGTTTTTGACTTCAGGGGTACTTGTTTCTTTCCTGAGAATATTTACAAAAGCTGTTTATACACAAGATGTCTCTGGCCTGCAAAAGAGTGCAAATCTCTACTTTGCGGTATCAATTGTGATTATGTTCCTATGCATGGTTTTGTACAATGTAGCTCACAAACTTCCCATTATGAAGTACTACGATGAACTAAAGATTCAGGCAGTCACTGTGGAAGACGACAACAGTCCTTTGACCGGATCTGTTTGGAGATCAACTGTATGGGATACCGTGGGAACAATCAAGTGGTATGGAGTTGCATTAATGCTCATTTATGTCGTGACACTCGCAATATTTCCAGGTTACATTACAGAGGATGTCCACTCTCAACTTCTCAAGGATTGGTATCCAGTTCTCCTTATTACTTGCTTTAATGTTTTTGACCTAGTCGGCAAAAGCCTTACAGCAGTATACCTTCTTGAGAATGCAAAAATTGCTATTGGTTGTTGCATAGCAAGACTGTTGTTTTTCCCTCTCTTCTTAGGATGCCTACATGGTCCAAAATTTTTTCGGACAGAGATTCCTGTCACACTACTGACTTGTCTCTTGGGGCTTACAAATGGATACCTTACCAGTGTATTGATGATCTTAGCTCCTAAAACCGTAAAGTTACAGCATGCCGAGACTGCAGGGATTGTGAGTGTGTTATTCTTAGTTTTCGGTCTGGCTTCTGGTTCTATTATTGCTTGGTTTTGGGTCATCTGACCTGGAAATCTGTATATATCTAGGGACTCCAAAACCTCTGTATTGGCTTCACTGAACCAGAAGTCACTATTGGGATTGGTTTCCTTAATTTGTTTCCTGAACACGTGAAAACTTGTAAGCTTACCTTTGAAATGTATAGGAAGGAATACCCTTCTTTTCAAATGTAGAATCACTTTTAAAGGCACCATGTTGGTCCCTTTTTATTTGTCCCATTCTTTCTTTGCTGATAAATGTCCAAACAAAATGTAAGGCCTGAGCAGGTAAGATCTGTCTGAAAGATTAAGATCCGTCTATATGTTTGCAAGAAATATTTATACTTTCCTTAAAATTAGTTAACTACTCCAGAGTCCAGATGACATTGACTACAAAAGGAACCTCAAAATTCTTGTAATCAAGTAATAAGCTTTTGGGAAAAATTATTTAACAGGAATGAGGGATCCAATTTAGCCCTGAATCCCAACAAATTGTTGTAGAAAAAAATGTAATATAGTAATAAAAACAGAAATACTATGCACTAGAGGTGTTGAAGAGAAAGAATCACTTATAGGACCTTTACCTACGAACCATGGAAATTAAAAATTGGGTGTGTTCTAGTTTGAGATCACATTTTACTCCAACTAGAGTGTTACCATATGATAAACATCACTTATTAGTTATCTTATCTTAATACAAAAGTCGAATAGTGCTGCAAGCAAACCCCACATAAACCCTATCCAACCCTTCACAATTTAAGCTGCAAGCTCCCTGGGCACTAAAACCCTAAAGGGTTTGAAATGGGAAAATTACTTTGCTGGCCTTTGCTTCATACACTGCGTTTAGCCATAATTTGGCTGTCAAATTGCTGCTTTTGAATGGAACATCAAGAAAGAAGACCGAGCACACGTTTTGCAAGCTATAGGGCGGTTTAGTGTCTGCAACACAAGTGTCTACTCTAATTGTCTGTCACACTCAACAATTCATTGATTGTTGTTCCTACTTCTTCTCTTCTTCAATTTTCATCTCTAATCCAATTTCCAAATTCAAATTCACTCCAAATTCAAACTCACATTAGAATTCACTTTCCATTTCTTGCAAACTCGCCACCCTTCCATTCCTCTCCTTCTCCGGCGAAAAAATCGGCGAATCAACTCTCGACGTCAAATCCGCCTCTCGTATCACCTCAGGCGCCGTCATTCACCGTGCCATCATAACTTGAAGAAGAAAACCGGTGGTGGCGAGCACGTTAGGGTTCGAGTCGCACACCTCTCTGACCCGGTGGTGGTGTGATTTTCGGTCCGATACCGAGGGATTGAAGTATTAAGATTAATAAGAAGGAGAAGAGGCTTGCGATTTCGATGGCAGTGGCGAGTGCGGTGGTGAATACGGTTTTGGTGGAGGAATTTGGGGATGAGTTTGAGGGGAATGCAAAGACGAATGAGATTTTGGACTCATTGAGGATTTTGGATTTGATTCGATTCTACTTTAGGTTTTAGATCACATCTGATGAGTCGATAAATTAGTATTTTTAATGTTATTGGAGTTTATTTTATTTAGATTTGATTTAGTTTTATTTAAATATTATTTCCTTTTTGAGTTATTTTACTTCAATTGCAAATTATTATATTTCAGGAACAAATATCCGAAGATTTAGTCTTGG
>Ga0315913_1009813_pt1 | contig 11153 bp, 3 predicted proteins | sample MpolsnodulesMG_FD_207736 | JGI IMG/M metagenome (GOLD analysis project Ga0315913, IMG submission 207736) | Medicago polymorpha root nodule microbial communities from Los Angeles, California, United States - small nodules | ecosystem: Host-associated > Plants > Roots > Nodule | place: USA... | reverse complement strand
TATATATATATATATATATATATATATATATATATATATATATATTTCTTGTCTTTTCTCTCTTATCTTATTACTTTACTTTCTTTTCTCTCTCTTTCTATCTTTCTTTTGATTCCTTATTTTTGTTTGTTTTTCCCTTTTCTTTTCTCTATTTTTATATTTTTCTTGGTTTAGAGGGGTTGGATAGCTCAACTGATTTGAACTAAGGGATTAAAGGAGTTGGGAAGCAAAAAGTTTAGGTTCAAGTTCTGCGAAGGAGAAAAACACTAACATAACAATTAACATATTAACATTTATCAATGAATAATTAAATAAATAAAAAATTTCCTTGGTTTGCTTAGGTTTTGCAACCTACACACTTAGCAAATGTCGGAGAATAAATTGTTTTCTCTTTATATGTATTTTCATCGAAAAAATAAATGTTAATCTCTTTGTCTCAAATTAGGAGTCTATTTTGAATTTGACATGGTTATAGAAAAAAATATTAATAATGTTGATTTTAATTGTAAAATGTGTCTTATTCACCACCCAAATTAATTATAGTTACTAGAGTAGTTAAATAATTAAAAAAGAATGATCAATATTTTTTTACTTTTTTTTAAGCAAAAGATGGGATGCAGAGGGGTCTCCTACTGCAGTGCTCTAATCATATATTAAACGAAAGAAAGAAAAGTACAAAGAAGAGGGGGGACAAAACTAAAACCCTCCATAAAAGCAAAAGAAAACCAAAACATATAGAAAGCAAAAAAGCAAACTAATGAGGCGAACGGCTTGAGGCACCCACCTTGAATCCTTTGCCCACCTCAGGTTGCTTCTTCTTGTGTTTCTTCTTTCTAGGGACCACCAATTGAAATGGCTTACTTGCGTTTTCGTCAAAATCAACAATTTTATCGTTCTGAGCCATGTTAGCCCAGGATTCACTTAGAAAATTCATTGTCTATTGGGCCTCTGTAGGAACAATCCCTAAAACTTGCATGTCATGAATAATAGATGCACTAAAGAATGATCAATATTGAACTCATATTAGATTAATTATATTAATAATGGTATGATAATGAACAAAGAATGATCAATATTGTGCTCATATTATAAAAAAGACAAATAACTGGAGACAGTGAACAATTGCAAACGGAACGCTTAAAATGAGATCAAGGGGGGCTTTGTCCTTCAATGGTTTCCCAACCACCACCACCCCCACCGCTCCTGATCATGTGATACAGTAATTTAACCTTCAATTGGAGACAGTGATTTTTTCTAACCTTCAATTGTTTGCAAATCCTTAAGAGAGAGTGAGAACGTGACTAGTTCATGTGAGATTTCTTTCCCTTAAATGTTTAAGTAATTACAAACTATGAATACAGTGATATTAATTACAAACTAGTTCATGTTGATTTTTTGACCTAGTGGTATTGGCTTGGGACTTGAGAGTTTGCTCCTCCTCAAAGTCTCAGGTTCGATTCTCTCTGGTGCTAATTTGAGTGGAGTAATTTAGTTTTTTCAAACAATTTGAGTGGACTAATTTACCTTCTTCAAAACAAAAATTATTTGATTTTAATACATTTGAACAAAATAGCTAGGCCAATGTTTTCGTCACTAACTTTATTCCACGGTTACTTCTCCTTAATGTCTTAAGTGATCCATAACCCTCAAAGGTTTAAAAACTTCAAAGTAAGTAACAATTATCATTAGTTTATGTCTAAATCTAATCAACAATTAATTGATTAAAATAGGTCAAGCCAACAAAGTAAGGGATAGTAATCATTGTGACCTAAATCGATTTATGGATATTTGTAAATACATAAAAAGCATTATGAACAATATTAATTGAATAAAGTAGCAAAGCAATCGACTGAAATTCATAGAATCATTTAAAGTTACATAATCAAGCAATTACAGGAAAGTTCATCTTTCATGACCTAGTGATGTAGTATATTTCTATCAATTAAAAGTAAGTATTGTGTATCGTCTCCTCAGGGACTAGTGTGATATCATAAACTGTTCAACATCGTTTATCATTTTAAGTTTAAGATTAATTGGTTTGTTTGTTTGATACTATGAGAACTAGATTGCGAATATAAAAGTTGAGAGTTATAAGGCATAAAAGCGTTGGAATTAGAGTTCGTTGATTAAGCATCAACCATAACCTAATAATCACATATATGGATTCTAGCGTTTTACTGATATTATCATGTATCACTCGACAACATAATTCATGTCCAAATGATATTGTGAATTCAATCGTGTTGTTTAGTCGTTGATTTCCCAAACTATTAAAGAATCCAATATTCGATCGTATCGTTTAATCGACGATTTCTCAATCTATTAAACAATCTGAAAGCCTTAAGATCCAATACGTTGTGTGATTATCAAAACATCAATCTTATGTCTAGAATCATTGTTTTGATAGATGAATATTCTAAACCTAGATTCAAAAGTATTTTTCAATAGCATTTAAATCAAAGATAAGGAATGAATTGCAAGAATAACTTCAATATCATGTAAATCGCTAGAATCATATATTACAAGATCAAAAGATTACATTTGAAGCTTAATCAAGTACCTCTAATCCCAACTAAGGAGATTTAGTTCATCATTGTCATGAGAACCATACAAAAGTGGAAGGAAAGATGAAAATCCATGCTAAGAGATTGATTTCTCAACAAATCTTGATGAATCCACACTCACTCTCTCTTGCTCTATGAAATCAGTAAATTTTCTCCCTATTCTCTCTCTAAGGAAGTGATAAGATATGTTATGAAATGAGGGAATGAGCTTTTATACTTTTGCAGAATTCTGTTTCCTCGCCAAGCAGGAAATTGTCGCTATGGTGACACGACCTTTCTTTGCCAGTGGGTTTCTGCCACGTCATCATCCACTTGCTCCAAACCGCCATATCTCGCAAGGCAGGACGATTCTCGCCATGGCGAACTCTGGTCTTCAAAAACATGGGTTCTAGAACTGCTCTTCCCGCCATGGTGACATGTGTCGCTCTGGCGAACTTTCATTCCCAAAAACATGCTCTATGTTCCTCCATTCCCGCCAAGGCGACATTTGTTGCTCGGGCGACATCCCTTTTTTTTTTCTTCTCCTTTTTATGTTTCTTTCATTGGTTCATGTCTTGATCACACTTTTCCTGCATAATTGGGTTAAGTAAGATGTAAAAAGCATAATAAGGCATTTTCTTACTTTTTCATAGCTTTTCCTCGAATAACTTGTGAAACAAGTAATCAATAGTGCTTAATATACATCAAGAATTTAACACTTTTCTAGAACTTATCACCTAGCCTAGAGAGGATTAACTACTCATAGTTTCTAAACATATACAATTAGATATGAATAAGAGAATATAATAAAAGGATAACCGTTTGATGATTCCTTGGCCCTCAAATGGCTCTGATCGTTACAATCCTTCCAAAACTGTGTTTCAACCTTCGTCTACTCCTCAAAAGGTGTTTTTCCATTGACCTAGGCACATGTTATTTATAGGCAAGCTTTTCCATAATTTTTAGGAAAAGTTGTCTCGCAATCCGAGCCCAAATCTCACGATGCAAGATAGATAGTAAGCTCCCCTTTTTGCTGTCACTCAGAACTCACGAAGCGGGAATTGCAGCTTGCGATGCGAGAGAGACAAAAGAGAACACCTTACATGATGGTCTTATCTTGAGATTCGGGGGCTCATAGCTTGCAATGCGAGATTGGAAGTAGTTGACTTCTTTGTTTCTTCACTCCTTGCTCCATTTCTTCTCACCATAAAGTCGTTAACTACTATGCCTCAAGCATCAAAAGCAATAAACTTGTAAAAAGCATAGCACAGTCACAAAGTTTTGTGTTTTGGGTGAATTTTCATTGTTTTAAGGTTATTTATCTTCTTTTGTCCTTTTATGAATTTTGAAATATTTCTTTACAAAACTTGAATAAAATACACATAAACTTACTACTTTATCTCTAAAATGACTCTAAAAGTGGATTAAAACTCCTATATACGGGTCATCAATAATTAAGAAGTGTAACACCTAGGTTTTTTTTTTATTTTTATGTTTCGTGTGATATTTTATAGATATATAAGGTAGTTCGAAATCACCTAACTGTTATTTTTCTCTAAACCATGCGTCTGGGTCGTATCCAGGCGCATCCTGGGCCACTGATGACATCTCGTCATTACGTAATTTGTTTTGTAATTTCATCACATGTTTGAGTTCACAAGGCAACTTAATCAGCAAGAAAAAGCAGAAAAGCTGAAGAAAATGACAAGAGACAAAATGTGACACGATTCAGACAAAACGTGACACGAATCCAGAAGGCCAAAAACATGCATTCGACATTGGGCAAAACGTGACTTGACACAATTTTGGAAACCCTAATTTTTGTGGTTTGTTACACAAGGCAAAATGTGTCACAATTTACTCAAAACGTGACACGATTAGGCGAAATTCTGAGCCTATTTATTATGAAGTTTAGTCTGAAAACAAGGGTTACGAATTTTGGAGAGAGAAAGTGAGATTTGCAGACCTGGAGACTGAAGAAAGGGGTGATTTCCTCCATTCCTTACCAGTTTATGTACGTTTTAATTCTTTCAATGATTATGCTATTTGTAAACTCAATTATGAGTAGCTAAATCTCTTAGAGATTAGGTCTGAGATGATTCTGTGTAACCCTAATTGAAACATGTTGTTGTGAAACTCTATCTATTGTGAATGACATTCTAGTTTTTATTCAATTCAATTGTTCTTAATGCTTTTTATATCCGGATCAAATATAAACATGATTTCGTGAGAATGAATGACTACTGACCCTAGCTTTCAACTGAGACCTAATTGAATTGTTCAAATAAACATGGTTAGTTTAGGAATGGATAATCCTTTATTTGTGATATTAAGTTAACGTTCTTAAAGCCTTCAAAGAATATTAGACCACGTAAGGAATTAGGGGTTGTAATCGGAGAAGAGGGTCCTAAGTCAAGGGATTAATTAGGGCTATTTTGTTAACCATCGTGAAACTAGAGAATCATTCATAAGAAATAGGTGCAGTATACCAATTAGGGGAAACAAGTGATTCAAAAGACTTGATCTCATCTCTCTCATATTTTCTAATCAAATCTTTACTTTAGCTATGTAAAATTTTATGCAATCAAACCAAATCTACTTCCTAGGGCAACAAAATAACTTTTACACATCCTAATTAATAACGCTACTGTTTTATTGAAGTTAACACAGTCTTCGTGGATATGATCTTTTATTTACTACTTCAATAGTCTTTGGTACACTTGCCAGATATCTATCAGGCACATCGGGAAGTAGCTTTCTAAAAAATGCCATTTTTCTTCGTTCTTTGAGTGTCTTCTTCCATACTTTCATCTTGGGACTTGAGACATTACTTTCCTTCATCGTATACTCTTCATTATCTTTCTGCCATAACTCCATGTGATGTTTTGATTTGCCGATTTACATGATTTTTCACTAAATTGACTCAAATGAAAACAATACAAAATACCCCTTAAACCATGATCAACTCCTTTAAAACATATCTAAAATAACCTCAAACTCTACTAAAATGACTCAAAAGCATAACAAAATTATCATAAAATATCCTGTCATTAGAGAGTTTGATTGTTGGGTAAAGATATCATGCTTATGTGTTCCCATTGATGGGATGTACTATTTGAATGCGAACGTCAGATGCTGGATAGCTACTTTATTAATGGAAGGAAAAAAAATGTTAATTGTAATAAAATTATAGGTGTGTGGCATTCCTTGATCTCAGATAAATGTTTTTTTGCAAGATATTCTAGATGATGTACTCCTTTTTCTAGTGTTAAGGTAATTCAACATGGTCCTTCTTGTAACGCCGTAAATTCCTTTCAGGATTGCCAACTGACCCCATAAACTAATACGGCTTATTAAGTTGTGTTTTGTCCTCCCTCATACATTGCCCGAGAACTTCTTATAAGGTCTGATGGTAGGAAATTATATAGAGTTGTTAGCCCCTTTTTAGAGTCATTCTAGAGTTAAATTAGAATGTTTATATGTATTTTAGTAGAGTTTTTTAAAATTAGATGACAAAAAAGTCATGAAATAGCAAACATGAAAAAATAGCCTTGAAACCATATAAAACACTTCAAGCAGACAACTTTGTGATCGTGTTATACTTTTTTTAAGTTTTATCATGCTAGTTCTTGGGGTTTAGTTGCTACAAATGTTTTGATGAGAAGGAATAGGACAAGTAGTATAGACAATTGTGTGATCAGTTGTGTCCTAACTTGCGATGTGCACTATGAGATGCGCATCGTGTAGTGTGAAGGAAATTTGCAATGTTCAACTCATCAAAACTCGAGTCGCTCTATGGCCATGTGCGTCGTAAAATGACTATTGCAAAAATATGGGGAAATGCTTGCCTGTAAATATATAAGCCCTGGGTTAGTGGAAAATTATCATCTTCTAACCAGACGAATGCATAAACGCAATATACAAAGATTAGGAGTGACCATAGCCATTTGAGAACCAAGGAATCATAAATTTGTGATGCCTTATTTATGTTTTTCTTTTCGTAGTTTACATTTAGAAAGAATGAGCATATAATTTTCTAGGATAGGTCATGTAGGAGAAACTTCTCCGTAATCGCTTGATTATGTAACTTTTAACATCCTCTAAATACAGTTGATTGCTTTGCTTTTATTCATGTTTTGTGATAGTCTTTAATAGCTTTACAAAAATATTATATAAATTTTTTGTGACATTAATTTAGTTTTCATTCAAACCTCCAATGGTTATGGACTGAGCTAAGACATTAGGGTGTCCTAACTAGTAAAGAGTGTTAGTGACCAAGACACTGACCTAACTATTTTGTTAAAATGTTGTAAAATTAGGCTATCTGGACAACTATGTTGATAGTATTTAGCTGCCAAGTAATGATGAGATGGGAATCCGAAATGACCCGGTCTCCATTTATTTGTTTTCTTAAGATTTAGATATTCAAATCATTGTTACGAACTTATTAATTTAACTACTTAATGACGATTTAGTACACTTGCTAAATCCAACTGTCAAGTTTTTAACATAGTTGCTTTATATATATATATTAACTAGTGATTCATAAAGATAATCATTTCCTTTAAAAAAATATAATCATTTAAATAATTGATTTATTTTAATAAATCGTTTAAATAATTGATTATTGGTAAATAACTGCCCTATTTGATTTCCACAATAAATTACAATTAGCGTATGAGCATTTTCTACACATTTTTATCTAAAATATATTTAGGGTTAAATATATTTTTTGTGCTTATAAATATGTCAACTTTTTGGTTTAGTCCCTCTAAAAAATTTCTTCAACTTTTAGTCCCCAAAAGTTTTTCATCTTCACTTTTGGTCCTTCCTTTCATCTCCCCCTCTCTCTTTTGTGATCCGTCGGCTGAAACCCTAATTTCTTCTCCTTCATCCACCAAAGAGGGGTGGTTTATGGTCAATTTTTGACCCCAAATCACCCCTCTAAATCGTTTTTCTCCTTCCCTTCTATTTAAATAAGTGATTTTCACATGGAATTAGGTTTTTCTTTTGTTATTTCGTCGTCTTAGTGCGACGCTGTTTTGTTTGTCGTCTTTGTGCGACGTTGTTTGTCTTTTCCCTTGTTTAGGTGTTTGTTCGATTCAGATTGTCAGATCAGCTTCGACCCAGTGCAGATCCAACCAATGACTTTGGCGTTATCAACATTTCAGATCCGGAGGCATGACTATTCCGGAGATTTTAATTTAGTCATATTTGTAGGCTTATGTGCTTTGCCGTTTTATGCTATTAACATGGATGTTGTGAGTTTGTTCACAAATTCATCCTTTTTGTTTTTAGCGAATTTGTATTGCATCGATATACTCTATCAATTTGAATGAATGAATGTCGTTTGTTTTGTGTCAAAAAAAATGTATAATTCATATTTTTGAATAAAATTTTGCATACAAAGTTATAATATTATAAGAATCTTTCCAAAAAAAAAAATAGAATTTTTGAAGAAAACATAAATTAAATTTGAATTTTTATATTTTTTACGGTTAAAAATTCAAATTTTCTTTTAGAAATAGTTTTACAATATTCTACACATTTCTGCACAATTTCATTAAAAAGTACAAAAATTAACTTTAAAATAGGGACCAAAAGTAGTGATTAAAATTTTTATAGAGACTAAAAGTAGAAGAAATTTTTTAGAGGGACTAAAACTAAAAGTTGATATGTTTATAGGGATCAAAAACATATTTAATCCAAATATTTAAAAGACACACTAAAAAATATACAAGCAAGAGACTTCTAAATAAGAGGCTTCCAATGCTCAAGCACACAGGCCAGAGACTTCTAAATGTTTACCAATAAACAAGATTTGTTCTTACACTTGATATACAATCAGAGGTGTAAACAATACAATACATAACAGACTCTTAAGACATATAATTTCTAAGATACAAACTTTGATAAGAAAATACTCAAGTGTTTTGCGTTTTAAATTTTGGTTGAATAATGGCAAAATAAAAATAACAAAGTCTTGGTATTTCTCTTCATGTCTTCAGCTCCTTATATAGGCGAGGATTTGAGAGACGGTTGAGAAATATGCCAGCGCATTAAGAGCCGTTGAGAAGCTTTAAATCTAGAATGTTGGCCCTTTGCCTGATATGGATAATTCCGTTGATTAGACATTTGAAATTCCTTTGCAAAATTTGGAATTATTTGTTCATTCTCTTTGTCCTTGAAGTTCTTTGTTTGTTTCTACATGTGGTTAGAAGAATACAAATTGTACTATCAGACTTTGATAGAGACAACTACAAAAGATGACAAATATGACGTTGAGTCTGGGTCCCTCAAGATATTATGTACTTCAGAGTTTGAAGTATGGTGGTTTTTAGAGTTTGATGGTGATCTTCAGTTTCTGATGATGATCTACAGCTTCTAAGTAACATCCTTTCTTTTGATCGAATGTGTTGACTTCTGGTTGACCTTTCTTTAGATCTTCTACCATAGTCTTGAGCTTCTCTTTTCTGGAGCTCTTATACATGTTCATACCTTTTAAAATTTTAATCTATGGTTCTATACACTTGAACATATATTAGCATATCCAATTATTCTTTAATATTTTGTAATCATAAAAACCTTAGAGGAATTGTACAAACCAATTTTGTTCCAACGTGATCCTACCACGCCACCTTCTGTTAATCCCATTTAACAACATGGATTAAAAGTGTTCACAGAAGGGAAAAAAAAGGACCAAGTGTGATTCTTTTATAAAGAGACTAAAAGGAAAATTTGAGTTATTTATAAGCACTATTTACTTCATTAAACATGAGTAAAATACCCTCCCCTCCCCTTAAAGATATCAATATTAGACTCCCCTCCCTTAATAGATTAAATGCACTACAACTTAATCCATTTGTGCATTTTCCGTTAACATCTTCTAACATCCGTTAAATATAATTTTTTTATTACCAAAATATCCTTATCAGTTCTTTACGGATTGTTTCTTTTGCTTGTAACATCCATGAACAACAATTGATATTTGAAACAAGTTAATTTGCAGGCAATTAAAAAAAAGACTCCAACACTAAGAATTTCTTCAACCGATATATGTAATAATATTTGGATCTTTTCCTAAATTTTTTCAATAGGAATTTTAGAATTTAAAAAGCAGAAGTAACAACCCCAAAACCCTTCTCAACCAAATTTGATCAATCGCAAATTAGATGTTCATGTATTGAAACAAATCCAGATATGATAAAGTGCACAACCACACAACCTTGAAAAATGCTCAACTTTATGACTAGTTTTAACAATATTTGAATGAAATAGGTGGAGTAACATGCTTTGAGAAGTTAAGGGTTATTTTGGTAAAAGAAAATATTGTACAACATAAATGATTAAAAAGTTAACAAATTTTTTAAAAATTGGTGAAAATGTGTATTTTGTAACTATCAAGGGAGGGGAGTGTGTGTTTTATAACAAGAGGGAAGGGGAGTGTAATACTCATATCTTTGAGGAGAGGGGAGTGTATTTTACTCTTATTATTATTTTATTTTTTGTGAAATTATTATTATTATTATTCTTACCCTAAAAAAAATTAGGCTTAATTGCAGTTTTAACCCCCTAACTTTTCCAAAGTTGTGATTTTGGCCCCCTAAGAAAAAAACTACAAAACAGCCCCCTAAGTTTTGCAATTGTAGCAGTTTTGGCCCCCCAAGGCCAAAAAAAAGTAAAAAAAATAACACGTGGCACCTCACTTAGGGTGCCACGTCAGCGTAGACCGAGTCAATATCAGCCTTGGAGGCCGAAACTGCCACAAGTGCAAAACTTAGGGGGTTGTTTTGTAATTTTTTCTTAGGGGACCAAAATCGCAACTTTGAGAAAATTAGGGGGCTAAAACTGCAATATTATTATTACTAGTAGTAGTATACTTAGCTTGAGCATTTTTTATGATTTTTTTTTTTACGAGGTATGAAAATATGTTATTATATATGTAACTGATTGATAGTAAATATTTTAATAAATTTGTACATCATCATGCGAAGCATGGGTCTATTATAATTTGGATAAAATATTATACATATTTTAAAGGGGAAATAACGACCCTTTGTGACTGTTGTGGATACACATTTTAATTAATCAAAATTTTGAATGAACATAAATTTTAAATCTTTTTAATACATATTGCGCGTATCACGGAACTGTGTCGGTCAATATTAGGATTATTAAGCTTGAGTTTTTTAATAAGGTTTGAAATTTTCAACTGATCAAATAAATTAATTTGAATTACTGCTGAAACATTTTTTTTTTATAAAAATAAACGATATTCATTATTGATAGAGTACAACAATACAATACAAATCCAAATCCAAATTCACAATATCCATGTTAATAGCATAAAACGACAAAGTACCTATGCATACAAACATGACTAATATGACTATATTATAGTCTCCAGAATACTCATGTCTCCGGATCTGCAACATTGACGACGCCAAAGTCATTGTCATTGATCGAATCTGCACTTGCTTGAAGCTAATCTTTCAACCTGAATCAAATAAACACCGCACTAAGACGGGAAATCAAAAATGCACCGCACAAAGATGGGAAATCAAAACAAACAGAGTCGTTCAGAGACGACAAAATCACAAAAACAAATGA
>Ga0315913_1009810_pt1 | contig 11155 bp, 8 predicted proteins | sample MpolsnodulesMG_FD_207736 | JGI IMG/M metagenome (GOLD analysis project Ga0315913, IMG submission 207736) | Medicago polymorpha root nodule microbial communities from Los Angeles, California, United States - small nodules | ecosystem: Host-associated > Plants > Roots > Nodule | place: USA... | reverse complement strand
GTTCGTTTTCCTCGCCTTTTTGATTTGTCAGTAGATAAGGGGGTGACGGTGGCGGGTAAGGAGTGTAGAGGGTGGGGTGTCGATGGTGGCGCTTGGGTGTGGAGGAGGTGCCTTTTTGCGTGGGAGGAGGAGAGTGTCACGGAATGTTGTGCTTTGTTGGATGATATTGTTTTGCAGGACCTTACCATGGACAAGTGGAAATGGGCGCTCGATCCCGTTCATGGATAGACTGTCAAAGGGGCCTATCAACTTCTTACATCGGTGGATGAGCCTCATGCTAGGGGATCTGTTGATGATGTCTGGCATAAACAGGTTCCTCTCGAGGTTTCTTTATTTGTTTGGCATCTTTTTCGCAATCGACTCCCTACGAAGGATAATCTTGTGCAGCGCCGTGTCCTCCATCCTAATGCTAACCTATGTGTTGAAGGGTGTGGTTTACAGGAGTCTGTTGTGCACTTATTTTTAGATTGCGCCACTTTTGGTAATCTGTGGGCTACTGTTTCACAATGGTTAAGTATAGATTTTGTGGCACTTGAAGTTCTTCGCGATCACTTTTTCCAGTTTGGTCATCTAGCAGGGTTACCGCGATTTACATATTCTTTCCTCAAACTAATCTGGCTCGCTTGTATCTGGGTTATTTGAAAGGAAAGGAACAATCGCATTTTTAATCAGCAGACGTCAGAGCTACATCAGTTAACAGACAGAGTTAAAATGCTTTCTTTTCAGTGGTTAAAGGCGTGTTGTCAACTTGTTCTTTTAGCTATCATGACTGGTGGAGACATCATCTACTTTGCATGGGAGTTTTATTGTAACTTTGTGCTGTTTTTTGTCTGTTTGATTGCGGTTTCTGTGCTTTGACTTTGTACAAACTTTAAGTGGTTCTCATTTGCACGCCTTGCGCGAGATGAATCACTCTTTTTGATATATAATTCCATTTTGGCTTGTTAAAAAAAAAAATATAAATTGTCATTTTCAAAAAAAAAAAGTAATCTAATTCTTGGCAAAAAAAATAAAATATAAATTGTTGGTTATTCCGTCAAAAAATAAATTATTGCTTATTATGTGAACTGCAAATACATGTGAGGGTTTTGAACTTTTGAAGACAGCACGATCCCAATGGATTTTATGAGTCTGCAATGACTATTTTGGGGTTAGAGCGATACAAAATAAATGCCAAAATGTATCATGCATGTATATACTGTTAGATAGTCCAAAGGGTGTGCATCGGATGATTAACCAAACCATATCAAACAAAATCTTTTTTAAAATAAGTGTTGATATTTGTCTAAATAAAATAAAATCTGTGTTATAAATTGAACCAGATTGGTTTTTAAAAGGACTAAACTTAGGTACAATTCTTTAGGTGTTTTTCGTATGGTAATGTTTTTTCCTTTTTAAAAATGGGTAATGTTTTTTTGAAAATGATAAATTAGCCCACTTAAATTGACAGAGAAATTAGCCCACTTAAATTGACATTAAAGAGAATCGAACATGATATCTCAAGGAGGAACATATTCTCAGGTCTCAAGCCAATATCACTAGGCCAACACAAATGGATTAAAAAAAATAAAAATGGGTAATGTTAACACATGTCCCGGGACACTGATTAAGGAAGCAAATATAGTAACATCACGTTGGAATTTGTGCAATCAACTCATTAAAAGTCTAAAAAGTATTTATTTTAACTTAAAACTTTCTTTTTTTCTCTTTCTTTCACCAATGCCCCGAGGGCACCGATTAACATAACCCTTTAAAAATATGATTAATCAGTTTAAGTTTTAATCCATTATTTTTAGGACTTTTTTGTAGTGGGGGAAAAAATAGTTTATAACATGCTCATTAAAGAAAACAATTAAAAATTTATATTCAACTTGTAGAAAATATAACTAGTGTCATTATGACATTGTTTAAGGATTAAAAGAATGTAACTTTTTTTAAAATTTAAATTTTACAAATGTCATTGGCTCTTTATTTTATTACTTAATAAGTATTTAATCTTCTTCTAAAAAGAAGTATTTATTCTTTACAACTCAACATCCTAAAAAAATTGATAAAAGTTTGATTGGGTGCAATATTATTTTTTTATGTTAATCTTTCAGTTGTTGTAAAAAAGGCTCTACTAATAAAAAAAATTGATAAAAGTTTGATTAGGTGCAATATTATTTTTTATGTTAATCTTTCGGTTGTTAAATAGAAAAAGGCTCTACTAATCTCAAGTTTGACTTGAAAGAGATTTGCTCTTTATCCAAATGATTTTGCTCATTCTCAAGTGAAATTCCATTTTTACTCTCACGAAGGTTAACTCACGTAGCGTGAGTTAACTCACGCCAGTTATGATGTTAGCGTGACTTAAGTCGTTAAGAGCAGCACATCAACACACAAACCCTCACTTCCAACTTCTGCAAAACACAAAAATTCCACCCAAAAATTTGAAATTCATCATTTTTGCGTCATTCAAAGTCAAATTCGTCCACAACATCAAGTAAGTGATGATTATCCTACTTCTTTGCATTATTTTGGTTGAAATTTTAGAATTTTTCAAGAAATTGAACATTATTAGGTTTTTTTTTTAAATTTTGCTTGCATGTTAGTTTTGATGATTGTTAGTGACGAATTAACTTAGGAATTGTTGTTTAGGGTAAAATGTGATAGTTTAGGGTTTAGAAATTGTTGGATTACATAGTTGTTTGAAAATTGCACACCATGTGTTCGGTAAAATCCCTCATTGATTTTTTTTTTTTGTTTTTTTGGATTGTTAATGATGTAGTTAGTTAGAATTATGTTTGTTAATGTTGATTATAGTTAATTTGACTGTAATGTGGTAGTTTATGGATTCAAATGACATTGTCGACATTATAATGTTGTTGTATTATTAAAGATGACATATGTGTTGCTGTCGAAATTATGTGCACATGTGTTAGAGATTTTTTGTTTTTTGTGCAGATATGTCTGAGCCGGAGAGGACTAACAGATGTAGGTTAGGGAGGCTTGTCCCTACTAGCAGTGCACATAGGGAGAAGCAAGCACTACAACCTCCGGAGGGTGAGTGGGAGGCACGACACTTACTAGGGTTGATGTTGTGGGGGGCATCGATGTCACAGACAGGTCCATCCCAGACGGTGGACCCAACATAGTACCAACATGAGCAGCATTATCAGGAGAAGGCTTATCAAAAGCAGCCTGAATTTCAGTCGGGTTATCAGTATCAGGAGGGGTATGAGTATCACTAGGGGTATCAGGCTCAGTTTCACGAGGAGTATCAACCTGAGTAGCTTCCTTAGCAGCAGTATGTCGAGCCTTCTTAGCAGCAACAGTATGAGCAGCACCCTCAGCAGCATGCAGAAGCTGATATGGAGGATGAGGATGGGGGCTTTCCAGGGGAGCCTTACGAGTTGTCTCTTTTACCGGACTTTGGTAAACACGTGGCATACAAGCTTTGGAAGGATAAAGCAGTAAGTATAATTGTTTTATTTAATTTAATGATATTTTACTATTATGGCAAGTTTATTTTACGTAGAATATGACATGCTTATTTTACGTATTTAAGTATAATTGATTTATTTTTAACGTATAATATTTATAGTTTATTATTATGTCAAGTTTATTTTACGTAGAATATTCATAGTTTATTATTATGTCATGTTTATTTTACGTAGAACATTTTATGTTTATTTAATTTAAGTGTAACTGCGTAGAATATGTCATGTTTATTTTACGTATTTAAGTATAATTGATTTATTTTTTACGTAGAATATTTCTAGTTTATTATTTCATGTTTATTTTGCTTATTTAATTTTTTTGTATTTCAGTTGCAATCGGATCGTAAGATGACTGACGTCTCGCACGGGAGGAAACTTAAGCTTTCTGCCTTGTCCCTTCCGTTGGCGGTAGATGATAACCCTTGGTTCTGGGGCCCGGTGGATGCATCCGGTCTAAGGCCTCTCCTTCTGACTGGGTACGACAACATCACTCATGGGTTAGATTGTGTTATGGCTGAGAGATGACATCAGGAGACCAACAACTTCCATTTGTCTGTTGGGGAGATGACCATCACACTAGATGATGTGGCTTGTCTACTAGGTATCCCCGTCGCTGGATGGCTGATTCAGGAGGATGATTTAGATCCTAACCATGGTGTAGAGCTGCTGGTGAATCACTTATTGTTTCTGGTGGAGGAAGCGGTGGAGCAAGTGAGTAATAATTCAGGTGCCTTTGTCACTTACACGGCCTTGAAGGAGTGTTATGAACACCTGTTGAATAGGTGTAACCATTTGCTGGGAGGAGGATTTATCAGAGGAGGAGGAGCAGGAGCTGAGTCGTATTAGGCTCGCCTGTGTCAATGCGTTTTTGTTGCTCTTGCTTGGCTACACCCTTTTTGCCGGCAAGAACAGCAAAACCATTAATACGATGTGGATGCTTGCGATTCGGGATTTGGATGACATAGGCACGTGGTCATTGGGCAGGATGGAACTTGCTTTCTTGTATGAGCAGTTGAATCTTACCTCCAGCTCACATGTTGGCGCCATTGGTGGTTACATGACCTTGTTTGTGGTAATATATAATTATTATTATTATTTTAAGTTAATCGTAAATGTATAGTTTTTTGTATGATAATTGTGTGCTGGTATAAATTTGTCTTTTTGTGTTTACAGGGATGGGTTATAGCTCACATCTGACATGTCGTTCCGAGGAACAAATATGAATATTACGAACGGCCTAACCCGTATGTGGGTAGATGGAAACCTAAAAGGGGGTTTGCTGATGTTGAACACTTCAGAGGCTTGTTGGATTCGATGGAGCATTGTCATGTCACCTGGAGGCTGTACGAGCACCAACGAGACGTGACGCCTTTTCAGGACGTGTGCTGGTACTCCGGGTGGATCATGGGCGGCAAACAAAAGATGGTGTGTCACTTGCCCGAGCTGGTTCTGAGACAGTACAGATATGTTCAGACCGTTCCCCGATCTCCTACTATGATTCTGCCTCTTGCCCCAGCAGATGTGGTTGCTGCCTTCTTGGAGTTTGTTCTGCACGTCGTTAGCCAGCAGGAGAGGGGTCACCAGGTCCCGGACGACGAGCCTTGGAAGCATTCAGATAGGTACATTAGGTGGTTCTACCGTGTATCTCATCCTCCCATCGTCAACCCTGCTCCAGAGCCTGACATTGTCATGCCAAGACCTGTCTACCAGGATATTCTTGTTGACCAGGACTGTGCCAAACATCCTCCCGATCCATTGCAGGTCATCAGCAGCATGAGAGACAGAGTGGAACATGCGATGGAGATTCCAGAGGTGGTTTCAAATCAACTCTTTTTCAGCATTTTGGAGGGCCTTCGGACCGAGTATAGCGTGTTTGACCATCAACAGGTTCCACAGAGGAGGTCTAGGAGTCATAGTCCACAGGAGTAGCAGTAGTGTCTTATTTTATGACTTTTTTCTATATTTGTAGTATTTTTATGACATTTTGTTGGATTTGGATGTAATACATTTACATTTGCGCGGTTGCGCCTCTTTATGACATTTGACTTAATTTTCGTTAAAATTGCGTTTCTAAATTATGAGTTTTGGTTGAATAAATGAATGGTTGTTCCTATGTATGAATGAACGAAGGAACGAAGCTAAACCGGGAACAAGGCAGTAGTTACTGTCTGCCTGTTCTGGTGCGCACAGAACCAGCGTGAGTTAACTCACGCTGGTGTTAACACTAGCGTGACTTAAGTCACGCTGCGTGTGTTAACTTACGTTGCCATTTGCACTAGCGTGAGTTAACATACGTAAAGATATTTTGGTCATTTCATTTGATAATGTGCAAAACCATTTGGATAAAGAGCAGTTCTCGACTTGAAATAAATAAAGCAAGACTAAAAGTTATTCGACGCAAAAGTCGAACTAAGGTTCTATACTTCTTCTAAATAATTCATTTTTTTAAGTTCAGTCACTTAATTATCAAGTAGTATTAATATTCAATCAATTGGAAAACTGTGATTCTTTTTAACAATATGTTTTCCCACATTCTTATTGCTGTTGGAAAACGTATTTTTCATTCAACTACTCGTAATTTATTTTCATAGTTGTCTGGATATTTTCAATGATTCAAGGGGAGATCAACGAATAATTGTCCGTCCATTAGGTCCCGATCTTTCCGGGATACAGTTCTGATGTACACATCTTATGGTCGGTCACATGACATCTGAAATAGAAATTGAATTTAGTATTTTTGTAAAAAGAAAAATTAATTTAGTATTTTATGATAATAAAAATAAAAATGAGATTTTTTTTGACAGAAAAAATAAATAAAAAATGAGATGTTGCTCTAAAAAAAATGCGATGTTATTTTTCATATATAAAGTCTTTTTTGAGGGAATTTAAACATATATAAAGTTGCCATCGTATTTCAACATCATATATAAATCTAATAATATATCATTTATAATTAATGTAGTAATATTATTTTACAAGAATTATTGATGTAATTTAAAGAGTGAAATAAAGTTAATCAGAAAACAAAATTGTATCACACACTCATACTATACAATGTCGGAAAACAAATTTGTTGTCAAAATTATATTTTTCAAAAAAAAAATGACTGTTATCAACAAGAATAACACGTTCTTCCAAAAAAAAAAACAAGAATAACACAAGCATTAGATATTTAAACTTCTTTTTCGGGGGAAGATATTGAAATTTCTTAAAAGCTTGATCTCTGGCATACATTTATGATACAATATGGAGTGATATTGCATCTTTATGGTTGACAAGGTGAAGCATCACTCATTTTTATGGTTGAAATCGCATCAGTGTCGTTTAATTATACTTCCTCCGTCTCATAATATTAGTCGTTTAAGGTTTGTGTACATTTATTAAGAAAATGATTAATTGTGTTGATTTCGATGGTAAAATTAGTGATATTTACTAAAACACCCTTATTAATTGTAGTTAGTGGCGTAATTAAGTTAGATGAAATTCAATAAATAAGGGTATAATAGTGGAAAATAATAATAAGTGCTGCATTGGTATTGTAAAATTACAATTATTTTGAGAAAAGGAAAAACAGCTAAATAGACAATAATTGTGAGACGGAGGGAGTAGTTATTACGATTGGTGAAAATATCCGCTTCTTTGTATGGGTGTCCACATGTAATTTTATTTTGCCGCTTCTTCGATGATGTCAGCTCTTTTCTGACATCAGTGACTTTGTAACTTTTCAGGGTTTTTCTTTCTTTGCACACCTTGTGCAGGAGGAATAACCGTTGTTTTTTAATATATCTCATTTTGACTTGTTAAAAAAAATGGAGTGAATTACTCTTCTATATATCCTTTAAAAGATTATGATATTACAATCCACTTTCCTCATATTTCAATACATACACAACTTTTCCTTTAAAGATGTTGAATTGTATATTTTAATCCGAATTTATATTTTCCGTTAAGATTTTTTAACCATGCTGAACAATATTTTATTTTACCAAAATGACATTGTTCATCTATTGATTTTCTTGACTATTTGAATCATGCTATAATTCACGGTTGAGAAAAGGTTGGTTTAGGGGTGAGAAAGTTAACGGTCTTTACTTTAGCTCTCGTAAGAAGCTTATAAGTTGGTCTCTATGTTTAACTTAATATCACATTATTAGCGTCGCTCTTTGTTTCCAAATAATTTGGTTCCATCAAAATATCGCTCTATGTTTGGATATTGTTAAATGATCGTTTTTCAACTGTTGATAACCTGGTTCATAAGAAGTGTCTGTAATAGTATGAAAAGATGTATCATGGATGAAACATCTAAACTTATATTTTTTTATTATCAAGTATCTTGTAAGTTATGTCCAAAAAATTTGTCCTGATTATAGGCATTGCTAGTGTTTTTTCATACAACAATTCTATTCATGCTACTTAATTTATAGATTTGGTTTTCAATGGAAATAAAGTAAAGGAGTATGACGTTGATGACTTGTTTGTGGTTTATTTTGAATCTATAAATCTAAAAACATCTTATTTCATCCAATGGTAAAAACATGCATGTGCGTGGTACAAGACATGTTTGGACCATAAACTTGACCTCAAAATGAATAGTATTATTATTTTTTATTTTCAATTCATTCATTATTAATTTTATTTTTTTTGATTGTAACTCAAAAAGACTATTTTTACATTGCAATTTATGATAGTAAAGAAAACATTAATAGTTGATAGAGATAATTTGATAAAAAAAAATTATTCTCTTATAGTTATAACTTACTAGGTATATAACATGTGCGTTGCATGGGTTGGATTCTAACTTGTACTTGAGAAATAAAAGTTGTGATAAGTATAATCACATATATTTTATTGATTTATAATTAACAATATTATTATTTAAATATTAATTTATACTAAAGTAGGAGTATTGTTTAAAACATATGAAAATTTATATTGATTTATATCGTAGATTTGTGTAAATATTTTAAGGATAAATAATAGTTTTTGGTAAATCCTATAATATTTAATAGGTTTAAAGACATACATCAGAGTTTGTCTTAATGCAATCATATAAGGAAATTCATTTATCGTATCGTAATGGTGTAATAATATGTTGCTTTTTTTTTTATTTTGGAATCTCACATTCTATTCTATTAGAGTTAAAGTCATTCATGCTTGATGTCAATATTACTCATAAGAAAGGTTGCAATGAGTTCAAGTTAGGATATGTCTTTTCATCTTTTGACCATGTTCTTCGAAATTACGAAATGTGGTCTAACGGCTTATTTCTTATTTAAAGTCTCCTATATATTTATTGAAAATATTATCATTTTGGTGATAAATTAGCTTATTTTAAACTTTCCTATCAAATCTCCATTTCAGAAATTTTATTCTAACTTTTATTGGTCCAAAATATTTTAGCTAACTGTAAGGTAGAAAACTATTCAAGTAAATTATAAAATATAAAAGTAGATCTTAAAAATTCATAAAACATATAGCTAAGAGAAACCTCACTTACATAAAAAAAAAATTCACCATTAGTAATCACACCTCTCTATTAGGACTGACTTTTCATTAATTTTTTGACAATTTGATTAGTGTAAATTTTTTTACTGTGGACATATGGATTTAATTATAGCATACACATTTTTCTCTGAGGTATCATAGTAACTGCCAAAGCAACTCATTGTTTTTTCCTTTCATTCTGTGCGGCAGGCAGAGTGGGAAAGTTCCATTTTTTCAATAGTGGAGAAAATTATTCAATTAGATATTTATTTAATTCTTTAATTAAAGATAATAGTAAAGTCAAGTTCTTTAATTCTTTAAAAAAAAAAGTAAAGTCAAGTTGTTAATAGTGTGAGAAGATTTTTTAGATATTTTGTAATAGTCAATTCTTTAACAAAAATCACATAAAATTAAATGATTTTCTTTAAAAAAAAAAAGTGAAGATGAACAAAAATGTATACCACAAACTTTTAGCACCGAATTGCAAATCATAGATTTATACACATAATCATCATGTATAGAATAATATCACTAATAAAAACTAAAGACCAAGCCACATTTGAGATAATAAATTTCATGTAGTGACCATGAATTAACTAATTCAAAAAAGGGAAATGCTTTATCTCACGAATACATTTTTCCCGGAAAATTCACGAACACTTTTAACTATAGAAAAAAAAACTGGCCAGCATGCTTTTAACTATAATTTGCTCACTTTTAGCCCTCCAAATTTGATTTATATTAACAATTACAACCAAATTTGTAATTTAGACCATTCATTTACGACAGAGATGCATGGGACATGGAGACACGTTCAGTAGGAAACCCAGGTGATGTGGCGGTGGTAAACAAACACTTACCAATTACCTTTTGATTCTAATATAGCAACTAAGCTTCCAGTACTTCTTTCAAAACAAAAACAAAAGACTGTTAGTGCTTAAAATACATAGTAAAAATAGGTACGTGAAATAGTACTAAAATGTTAGATATGAAATGGAAGAAAACTGCTAAAATAAATTATTAGATATGAAATAGTACATCTTAAGAATACATAAGAGATGCCTTCAAAAAAAAAGCATGTATTTCTCTTTCTAGTGTTATGGATAGAACCTGAAAACAAAATAACAAAATCACAAAATTGCATTAGTCTAAGAAAATAATGTGCTCTCTAGATATGATCTTCTAAACTATATATGTGACATATATCAACTTGTTTTTGAGAGAATATATCAACCAGTTTATGGATTCAAAATGTAAATCCCAACACATAAATAAAAGGAAGGGAAGGAAAAAGGAGAACCACCTCACCTTAGCAAAGGAAAAAAAACATAAATGATCATGGATGTAGAGGTTTAATTTGCAATCATGCATATATAACATGGGATAAGATTTAATTAGAAAAAATAAAACGTCCTCCAATCTTATGAATGGAATTTATTTGGGTAGCACATTAGTCATTTTTAGTGTTATGAAAATGTTAGGAGTGTTTTTTCATTTTATTTTTTTTCAAGACATTTAATGTTGTCGTCTATACTATATTGTATTAGATAGATATAGAATTTGATTAGTTTGCTCCAAAAAAAACGAATTTGATTAGTCTATAGAACCAAACAAAAAAAGAATTTGATTAGTGTAAAAGTCTTTATGTGAACATATGGAGCATATCAAAAGCATCTTTAAATTAGAGGATAGTAGAGTAACTGTATAATCAACCTTTTGGCCTCAATATTAAATTAGTGCGGTGAGATGTTATATTTTTTATATATAATGTGAGAAGTCATCTTTTATATTCAATGTAACTTAAATTTAATTGCACATTATTGAAGCTGTATTATAATTCAACTATTAGATAATTAGATTATTAGATAGAATAAGAGAGTAGAAATCAAACTTCTTTAGAGATGCTATATAGGCAAAATCTAAGCATTAGAATGAAGTAAGTTTTAAATTCAAAGATATATAGATAGATAGATAGCTATATTGCATTTTTAAATAGGAGTATGTGTAGAAATTTACGAATGAAAGATGAAATACTTTGTGATTAAAGTAATTGTTTCTTAATCTTAATTTTATACTGCTATTAAATTAGAAAAATGTTAACAAGTGTCATGAAGGCATTGTTTAAACATCTAAAAATAGCAATTTTTGTATTGAAAATTGTACGGTTATGACTTTTACAAAGATTTGACTTG